>ERZ857998.584-NODE-584-length-49811-cov-4.297612_pt1 | contig 49811 bp, 52 predicted proteins | sample MGYA00519954_ERZ857998 | MGnify/ENA primary metagenome ERZ857998 (study PRJEB31778, sample SAMEA3449424) | human gut metagenome | biome: human gut; feature: human-associated habitat; material: faeces | place: United Kingdom | collected 2010/2012 ...
AGAACTTCAGCCTTCCAAGCTGACTACGTGGGTTCGATTCCCATCACCCGCTCCATTTATTTTAAAGTGGAACGGTTTTTTTTACTAAAAAGAAAATATCTAATACGAATAATCAATTCTTTAATAGATAGAGTAATCATTTGGTATTAGACATTTACAAAAAGTTTATATTGAATTTAGATTTTCGATTTGTTAAAATCTTAAGTGAAAAACTAAATACTATTATTGATATGTTGTAAGTCAAACCAGTTTAAAATGACTACACATTACGTTGTTTTTTGAAGAAAACAACGTTTTTTTATGCTTTTTTTTATATTCTTTATCATTATATCATCTGATAAATGCAAAAGAAAGTCATTTGTAACAAAAATTGTGAATTGTTACTACTAATACCAATAGATCATATTCAATCTATATAACTTTTGAATACCTTTCTTCTACTCTTATATTATACCATAATATGCTACAAAAGTGTAGCTTTTTATATAATATTGTAGATATATTTTTAAAACTTGTTATAATATATTTAGGAGGAATTTTATAATGGCAAGAGCAAAAAAAGACTATAAAGCATTAAATATAAAGATCGAAAGTTCAATTTATGAAAGACTTGAAAACTACGCTGAAGAAAAGGGGCAAACAAAAACAAAGGCTGTTGAACGTCTTCTAACAAAAGCAATGGATCTAGAAGAAAAAGATGATAAATAAAACCTAAAATATAATGTTAAAATAAAATAATTTTTGATATTTATTTTCTAAAACAGCTATAATATTCTCAATAATAAATTAGAGGTGATTTCTTTGATTTTAGAAGAGTTTAATAAAAAGAGAATATTATGTAATATTGCTATAAAAAAAGCCTGTATGGAGCTTAATCTGAAGCTTCCTGAGATTTATTATGTTCAGCTTGATGACATCAAGCTCTTTGATCAGGACGGAAATATTGTTTCATATGATTACAGAGATGTAGGGTACAAGGTCAAAAGTGTTTTATTCATCCCTAAAGAATACGTTATCTATATCAATGTCGATTTGTTTCAAAATGAAATGAATATGCTTGTAAAATGTTATCAGACTGCTAGACAAATGTATCATACAATACAGGTATATAATCTGCTTCAATCTAAAGAATTAAGTGAATCAACTACTACAGTCAATCAATGGCGATATTGTTATATTGAACGTAAAAATTCCAAACCAAGTGGAATTACACCTGTTCAGGCGGATATGATGGCTTTTTCTATTGTAATGATGCAAAAATATCATTATATCAATATTGAATTTAAAGATAATGATTATTTTGGATGGGATAATCTATTAAAAAAAATGAAAAATAGCTATTTTAAATAGGAAGTGTTGAATATGGAAACAAAAAAACAAAATATTATTGAAAAATATTTAGATACAAAACATAAAAAAATAGTTGCTGGTTGTTTGGCTGGTGTTTTAGTTATTGGAGTTGCTGGTGCAGTCGTTCTAAATAGAAACGGTTCTAAAGATCTAGTCTTTACATCAAATGAAGTAAAAGCTGAATTTGGTCAAAAAGTTTCAACTAATGTTGCTGATTATTTGGATGCAAATAAAGTTGATAATCTAGATAAGATCATTAAAGATACAAAAGAAAAAGACAATCTTAAATATGTTACTGTAACAAATAAGGATGAACAAGGAAATGTTGTATCTAAAGAAGAAAAAGACTATCCAAAAGTCGGTAATTATACAATTAACTTTACCTATAAAAAAGAAAAACAATCTATTAAGGTAACTGTTAAAGATACAACTGCACCTGAAATTAAAGCACCTGACAGTATAGATGTCATTCAATATACTGATCTTTCAACTTTTAACTTTGGTGAATTATTACAAGCGACTGATTACAGTGATGTCAAAGACTGGAAGATTGATACATCTAAAGTTGATGTCAACACGATTGGAACTTATGATCTAAAAGTAACAATCCAAGACAAGTACAAAAATAAAGCTTCAAAGAAATTAAAAGTCAATATCGTACAAGCTCCTGAAGTTGCTGAAGGAGAAGTTGCTGTAACTGAAGTAGTAACTGATGAAAATGGGAATAAGAAAACAGTTGTCACAAAGAAATCAAGTGCTGAAGTATCAAAGAATGATGCTGTAGCAAGTACATCTCCAGTATCAAATAAAGGAACAGTCAACAGTTCATCTAATGCAAGTGTTTCTAAACCAACAACAAACAGTGGTACATCAAAACCATCAGGAAACAATACAAGCAGTTCAAACAGTAGTAACAGTTCATCTTCATCATCAAAAGGTGATGAACATAAACATAATTACAACATCCCTATCACTAAAACAGTACATCATCCTGCCGAAACTAAAACAGTACATCATGACGCTGTAACACGTCAGGAAACGTACACAGTTGTTGATAAAGAAGCATATGATGAACCAGTTTATGATTCACACTATGTTTGTAAAGTATGTGGATATGATGCAGGAAAAGATGGAGATGCAATTGGCGATCATAGTGCTGAAACTGGTCATTCTTATACTGTTAAAAAAGTTCAAACAGGAACTAAACATCATGATGCTGTTACTCATCAGGAAACACGCACTGTTACTGTTACACCAGCCTATGATGAAACTGTAGTTGTTAAACAAGCATATGATGAAACAGTTACAACTGGTTACAAATGTTCATGTGGTGCGACCAAATAATATTTTCATTAATTTAATATTTGGTATTTATTAAATTAATTAATAAGTTATATTATTTATAGGGAAGTGAAGAAAATGAAGAATTTAATAAACGAATTAAGTTCTTTAAAAAAGGAAAGAGAAATCTTATCAAATAAATTTAATGATGCAATGCAACAAAAAAATATATCCAAAGCCTTAGAAATCAAAGTCAGGCAAGACAGTATTTGTGATGAAATAATCAATGTTTATGATTCAATGATAAAATTGCAAAATAATGAATAAAACCTATTCTCTATTGAATAGGTTTTTTAATTGTTTATAAAATCGTAGATCTCTTTTAATGTTTCAGTTTGTTCAGAACTGTATGTTTCATTTGTGATTTGTTTTAACAATGTTTTTTTCAATCTTTCAATAAATACATCATATGTATTGACTTCTTCCTGATGAATAGCAAATTCTAGCTTTTCTACCATTTCCCTTTGAATTTTTGCATTAACATGTAAATATGTATCGGTTATAACAATATTTTCATGACCTAAACGTTTAGAAACATTATAAACATCATTTGTAAGATTCAACATCAATGTAGCGTGAGAATGTCTAAAGCCATGAAGATTCATATTTGTTACATTTGATTTTTCTTTATATTTATTAAATATTCTACCAAGGGTGGAAAATGAAATCATTTTAATTCCACCAAATACATAATGTTGTTTAATATTACTGGTATAGTTTTGTTTTTCCTTTATAAAATGGTTAAGTAGCATTTCATTCAGGCTTCTATTAATATAAATAATTCTATGTGAGCTCTTTGATTTAGGAGGCTTTATACATTGTCCTTTCCCACGAACACGACAGGCAGTAGTATTTATCGTTATCGTTTGATCTATTAAATCTACATCTTTCCAACATAATGAAAGAAGCTCACCTTTACGCATTCCTGTATAGTACAGAATACTAAAGAGCAGATGGTCTCTTTCATTATCAACCACTTTCAAAAAGTTATTGAAGTCTTTTATTGACCAAATTATTTGTGTATCTAATTGAGCCTTTTTATCTATGATTGAGGTAACACTTTCAAGTCCTCTTATTTGAGTAACTGTAAAATCGCCATAGGACATAATATTTGCATACTTTAAAAGTCTTTTTAAAAGAGCAATTATTTTATTAATGTAGGAAATACTGTATGTTTTTCCATCTTTTGTTTTGTGCTTTCCATTTAAAAGTTCTTTTTGGTATTTTTTTATCTCTTTAAATTTAATTGATTCTAATTTTTTATTTCCATATTTTTTAGCAAGTCCCGAATTGTATACGTAACGTATGGAATCTAAAGTAGTATCTTGATGTGTTAAGTCAATATCTTCTAAATACAATTCAAATAGTTCGTTTAATTTCATTAATTTTTTCCTCCAAAAAACAAAAACTAGTCTAGCATCAGGCTAAACTAGTTCAGTATAATATATTTTTGTTTTTCGTGAAAAGTTTGTATATAAATAGTTCTAATGTTTTTTTCTTTTTTTTATTTGTTGTTTTTTTGCTGGTTGCATCTTATTTTGATATTTTGAAAGTCTATCAAAATGCAATGTACCATTTGAAAAAATCAGATGATCAAATACATTCATAGGAATACCATCAGGGTTTTTATTAGGTCTTTTTTTGTCAATGTTATAAAGCTCCCAAAGTTCTTTTTTTGATTTTTTTATTTCATTACATCTTGTTTTGAATTCCTTATCAGCAATTTTGCAAACGACAAAGGAATTTGGCTTAAATTTAGATACTTCGCTATCATTCCATGTATGGAGCGATTCAACACGACCAATTCTAAAATCATTAGCTGGTCTACCATACATATTTTTTCTGGTTATATCTACAATTACATAATCTCCAATTTGAATATCTTTTAGATCACAAATATAGTTGAAAGTTTTATTGTTTTCTTTTCCTAAAACTCCACGTTGCATCTTGATTGATACAATACGTGTTTCTTTCTCTAAATCTGTATGATCTTTGTCAGGCTTCATCACATCAACCCAAGAAGTCAAGCGTTGAAATTGCAGACTGTCTGTTTCTTTAATGATGTCATCAAAAATACTGTATCGAGGATTCTTGTTATCTTTGTTTTTGATAGCTCTATATCTAGCCCACAATGACCACTTTTTTTTCAATAAAGTGTTACAGCGCATATAGAAATCATTGTCATTGATTTTAAACACAACAAAGTTGTTAGGTCTAAATTGTGCTATTTCTCCATCCCTGAAGATCATAAAATCTTCAACACGACCAACTCTGAAGTCATTGTTGAAATTTTTAGCACGTGTTTTCATGGACAATTCAACAACAACGAAATCACCTTTTTTTACATCTTCTATATCGCATATAAAGGTCATAAGTTTATTTACTTGTGTAATAGGGTCAAGGACACCTCTATGTAGTCTAACGATTGCAATTTTCTTTTCCATATATTGCTCCTTTTTTGTTAATTTCATTATAAAATAAAATTTTAAATAATTTCTCATTTTATTTTCCAACTAATTAAATTCTTATCTATTTAATTAAATAGCATAATGAATACCCCTAGACATAAAGATAAAATTAGAACATAATATGCTATTTTCCAAAAAAGAGGATATTTACCTAAATATCCTCTAATCAGCCATAGACCAGTTTTTTTTGATTTTCTTTTGTTACAACTACTACAGGCTGCTACTAGATTTTTGCAGTCATTTATATCTTCTATATCGAATTTTTTTAACAGTTCTCTATTTATATTTCTAAAACTACTATTTTTTACTTTATGAATAGGATATAGATGATCTATAGTTATTTGATTTTTTTGAAAAAGTCTTCCACAATACACACAGCGATAATAGGGCTTACCATTTTTAATGATAGGTTTGTTGTTGGCAAAAAAATCTGCACGATAATGAGCATTTCTTGAATATGAGGATTCCAATATCAAAAAAGTCAGTCCTTTTTTTAAACAATATGCTTGAAGCCTATTGGCTAGGAATTGATCATCAGTATTTAAATACCAATATCCTGAATATTTACCAGTTTTTTTGAACTGACAACCAAATTCCTTTAATTCATTTTTAAAATAATAAGTCTTATTTTTACCATTCTTTATTTCATATCTCATGATTCATAGTTATCATATTCCTCTTCGACTTCGTTGGAAGTAGGGGAATCATTTAGAAAAAAACTATTTAATTTATTATTGACCTTTTCAATTTCATCTTTCATAGCATAAAGCTCTTTTAATTCTTTGCTATATTTCTTGATTTCATTTTGTTCTTTTTTTATATTTTCTTCTTTCTTTTTCTTTTTTTGTTCTAATGATTTAATACGTGTTTCTAATTTTTTATAATTGTTCATAGTACAGCTCCTTTAATATTAATAGCAAAAATGAGCCAATTTGGCTCATTTGAACTTTTTTTGATTTATTTGTTGAAAAATTATCACAATATTTCATTGATGATTAGTTAAAACTGCTTTTAATTGTTTTGTTGAACCATAAAAATATAATAATCAAAATAGAAGTTCTAATTACAATTCCAATGAATCCATTAGAAAGCAGAATAAGAATAATAACACACATAAATATTCCTAAAAATCCACCTAATAAAATATAATCAAGCATTTTTTCCACTCCTTTAATACAAGATACATGATAATTGCAGATAATTTCTCATTTTATCTTCCAATAATGTAAAAAGAGCCAACTTGGCTCTTCTATTACAATTAACTATTTTGACTTTGATAATAAATACTTTTTTCTTCTAGCAATTTGAAATTACAGCATCTGTTTTCAAGTGATTGCCAAGAATGATTTGTTACAGCATTATAAATTCTTTTGCTATCAGATATGATTTTTTCTTTATGTATGTTGCAAAATTCAATTTCTTTTCTTAAAAGAAAGTAATCTTTGTCTTGACTAATATTATAATTGATAATTGCACTGTCACATACAGGAATCATATTATTCAGATTTAAAACAGAGAGAAGTTTTCTTTCATTATTATATGTTTCCTCAATAAAAAACATATCTATAGGCTTTTTACCTGTTTCAACATATTTATTAAACATTCTAGATAATTTATCTTTTTTATTACTAGAAATTGGTACAAAATATTTTAAATTGTTGATTTCAAAAAGAACACCTACAAAAGGCTTATTATCTTTATGTAAAACACTAGAGTTGATTTGAACTTTACTATCATATTTTCTTAAATAGATTATATATTCTTCATCAATTCTAATTAGAATTAATTTTGACAAGTTTTCTTTTTTCATTAAATCACATCCTATTTTATTAAAAAAGGACAGTCATATATTATGACTATCCAAACTTTTATAGTCCTCAACTACGGTATGAGGTCACCCAACTTTTACCTCTTTTTAAAAGTGAGGAATCTTTTGGTGGAACTACCACCTACATTTAGTATAGTATCATATTTCAAATTTAATTCAATACTTTATTTAATACTATTCTAATTATTTTTTTCGTCATAGTAACTTATAAAATATAAATAAATTTAAATATTGATTTGATGTTTTTTCATTGATGATATTTGTATCAGTAGACATTTTCTATGTCTCCCTCACAAATATTAAATTGTAGAAATTCTTTTTCAGCATTCTTTAATGCCTTTTCTTTTATATCATTATTTTTCAATAATCTAGACATCATTTCAATTCCTCTAGGATAAATAATGTTTTTCATTTTATATTTATCATAAGTATGGATATTCATATTTAAACCATATTTATTTGAGAGATAATTGACCATTGCTACAAAATAAAATGATTTACAATATTTTTTTCCTTTAAAGAATTTTTCTATTGTATGAGAATTTGTAATTTCTTCTATAGCTTCTAAAGGATCTAATAATTTAATAGACTGACAAAGATTACTTTTAAATAGCTCAAAATCATCATTATCGGTAATAATTATTACTTTTTTAATAGCCATATCAATTCATCTCCTTTACCTGAATGAATAAAAGATTAATGATTATATTTAGAATCATATATTGTTATTCCTTCACTAAAAATATTTTTGTATATTGGTGAATCAATTTTAATAGAAGATAGCTGAAAAATATCAATATCTTTAGATAATGCTTTTTGTAAATCTCCTTTAAGTGTAAATAATTTTAAACTTTTAATTCTTGGATCAATAATACAGAAGTCTATATCACTTATTAATGAGGCTTCATTTCTAGCATAAGAGCCCAATAATAATACACGGTTGACCTCATATTCGTCAAAAATGGGTTTTACAATTTTTTTAATGTCTTCAATATTGTAAATAAATTGATATTTTTTATTAGAATAATATCCTTTATAAATCTCCATGTTGTCACCAACTTTCATACTTATTATAACATATATAATTAGTATTTATTATTCGTATTCAATACCAATTTTAATACCCAATCCTTTTGGTAAAACAGCGGAAATGATTTCTTTTTCATATAAATATCTATTTGCTTTTATTTTCTTTCTCCATTTACCATTAGAGAATCCAAAATGATATTCTTTAAGTATTTCTTTTGCTTTAAACGTATTTCCCTCAACAACTATATAGCCATCAAACACTAAAACAAGATGATGGGGTGTTCTAAAATCTAATTTAATTGCTTGATCAAGAGAAAATAGTTTCTCTGTTATTTCATCTACCTTATCAATTTCATATTCTTTATCCCATGATTGATAGCTTGAATTATATCTAAATCCATTTTCTTTAAGATAAGCTTTGATGTTGTATGAATTAAATACCTCTAAAATAGTAGTTTTATATATTTGTAAAACAACATTCTTTTTCCAGCATACTTCTAAAGCTGTTTTTATTAACTTTTGGTTTTCATAGTCCTCGCAGTTAATTAATTGAACATAATCTAATAATTGGAAGATAAGAGCTTTATAAAGTAGTTTTGAATATACCTGAAGAAAAGTCTTATCATTTTTAGTTTCTCCACGATCACAAAAATCAATGTGGTGGGCAAGGGCAATAATACATGAATTTGCTATTGCAACCTCTTGACGATAGAGATTAAAAACAGTAAGCACATTATCTTTATATTTTTCATTTTTTGTTGATTCTTTTTTTGAAAATTCTATTTTAAAGTTCTTATAATTATTTTCTTTGTTTAAATTTTCATAGGTCTTGTCTATGATAAATTCTAATTCTTTTTTTATTGATTTCATAATTATCCTCCGTGTACAAATTCGAGATTTTTACTTTGTGCTCTTGCTTTTTCAATCATGTTGTTGAGCATTTGTTCTTGTTCTTTTAAATCATAATGTGCTTGTGCAAGTTCTTTAGCAAGTTCATCTAGTACACCACCCTCAAGACATCTACTTCTGTTTTTCATTGATACCTTGGCATGTTCAGAAACTGTTTCGGAAGTATTATCAATATATAATTCATCTTCTTGTTCCTGCTCGTATTCTTCAACATCTTCACGATAACATTTAATATTTTGAAGGATCATATTAGCAATGCGATCATGCAATTCTTTTTCTTTGTTTTCAATGGATTTATTTTGTTCCTTAGATTCTTCTTTAGAAAAGTAACGATTATCAAACATTTCTTTTTCTTTTTCTAACATTTCCCTGTATTTTTTATAAAGCTTATTAATGTCATCTTTCTCTAATAACTTATCTACAAGTTTATCAATTTCTTGACGGTAGGGCATGATATTTGCAGAATTATATTTCATACTTCCAGTTTTAGGAATGATTTTTTCTAATTTCTTGAACATTCTGTTGATTTCTTTATCATTTGCAAATAATTTTTTTGAATTATTAGAATTTGAATATTTACCAGCATCTAATCCCATATCTTTTAATGTATCAATGATTTCTTTTTTAACATTGTCTCTTTTAAGATAAAGTTCAGAATTGATATTCATTGTTCTAATAATGTTTGACTTGATAGGTTTAAAAGTAATTTTTTTTATATGGTAATCTGTTCTTGTTGGACTTTTTTCAAAGATAAAAGCATGGATGTGGGGGTGCGCTGTATTTGTATGATAGTAGCAACCCCATTCGACATTATCAGGATTCAATCCCAATTCCTTGATATTTTTGTTCATGCTCTTATTCATTAGATTTTTCATTGCTTTTTTATCTAAAATTTTATTTTCTCTAGCGAAAGTTTCATCAAATGAAATAACCATTCTATAAATCGTTTCAGGCTTGTATTTTTCAAAGAGCTTTTTATCTTCATCCGCTTTGAAATCGCCATTTTTTCCCCAACCACCATTAGAGCCGATTCTATACTTGTAATAGTTTACAGCATCTTCAGTATCAATAGTTTTATCACACGCTTCATCACGATCGTAGTAATCGCACATAGCACCAGTATCAATTTTTTGCTTGCTGTCATTCGATTTAGAATATTGAGTTTGTTTATACTGAATATTGCAGAATATTTCCATATTATTTATTACCTCTGATCGTGTTGATACTTTCAAATGCTTTCTTTAGATCATTACTGTTTAATTCATTGATTTTATCTAATAAGGACATTTTAGGAACACTTTTAGATGTCTTTGACATTTCTTTTTGAATATCTTTAATATGACTTGCTGAATTTTCTTTTTGGGCATTGATATGTGGTACATCAATTTGATTGATAAATTCAAAGAATTGTTCAGAGTTCATATAATTTAATAATTCTCTTCTTTCAGGAAAATAGCCTAAAGATTTAACGTAAGCATTGATATGTCTTTTTACAGCAGAAGCAAGATCATCACGTTGTGACCAGTACCAGTACATATCTTCTTCAACTAATTCAGTAGTTTTAGATTTGATATTGTTTTTTACATTTGGAATTTTTGACAGATCATAGTCAGCTTTTGTATAAACGATATAACGAGGAACCGCATAATGAATTTCTCTATTTACATTATCTTTTCTTGAATCTTCCTCATGCAAGTCTTTAAACCATTTGTATTCAGTCATATCAGGAAGATAGTTTTGCATAGGACCGAGATAAGTACGTGTAACAATAATTCCTCTTCCGTCTGTAACATTTTGATAACGTAAAACATCAGGAGCAATCAAAGGAACTTGTTGCTGACTGTATGAAACTCCTCCACCATTTTGAGTAGCATTGTTATTAAAGTTTCCACTTTGACTTGCGACCCAAATAGTTTCATATCCTATTTCTTTACTAAAGTTTTCGCAGGTATCCATACTTGCACTGGAAATAAAAGTTTTTAAGTTACAGTTACCACGAATAATTAATGCTATTTTATCACCATATTTTTCATCTAACTGTTCATCAGCTTGAAGAAAAAGATGTAAGAAAATCCAACGAGATAGGGCAACTGTAATTTTTGTTTCAATTTGATTGATAGGTGCCATGTTTCCAAATTCATCTAAAAAAATGTGACAACGTTTATTTAAATGCATATCTTTTGTTACTGTAGCACATCTAACAAGTTCTTGATAAGCTTGGTCAACTAAAACAGAGATGATAGGATTATATTTAGAATTTTCATCAGGGTTAATAATAAATAAAACATGTTTACCATTTGTATAATCACTAAATGTCATATCGGAATCACTTAATAATTTTGCTAAATTTTGCCCACTAAAGATTGCAAGTGTCGATAATGTTGAAGTCATAAAACTTCCACGTGTCTTATCGGGAGAGTTAGCAATAGGGGTGAAGGCAACACGTGATGGATTTATTTCATCCAATGAATTAATATAGGCACTTAAAAGCATACGTGGATTTTTTTCTCCTTTAAAAGTAACTTCCTTTCCCAATACGGAAAGAACCTGATAAACTGAAAAAAGATTTTTACGACTGTCTTTAATGTTAGCTTGTGCGACTGCAAGTATGATTGATTTAATTAAAGCCTTTTGACCATCAATCCAAATTCTCTCGCTTTTACCATTGTCTACTACAACTTGGTTAACGAAGTCATCAGTAAACTGGTCGGCATCATCTATACGAGGGTCATCCTTATCTTTAAAACAATCAACAATCAATTTAAGCGGATTCCATCTTTGAGATTTTTTCATAAATCTAAAATCAATAACATTAACAGTGTAACCATATTTTTCAAACAAAGTATGAAAGCGACGATACAGTTCTCCTTTGTTATCATGAAAGATTGCAGACTCACGAGCTTTTATAACTAACATGACAAATACACTTAAAAGTTTTCTTGTTTTTCCTGAACGAGTTGAACCATAATTTAAACTGTGAGTAGCACCGACATCATAAATAAGTTCATTGTCACTGATCTTATTGACAGGCATACCTGCTGTTTCAATTTTTTCATTCATATCTATTTTTGCAATTCTAAAATCTTCAAATTCTTTTTGTTCGTCAATAGTCTTCCAGCTTTGTTTCCCTAATGTATCTGTTTTCTTTGGCTTTGAAAAAAGAAATGCTTTTGTAATAAATGTAAATGAAAGAACATATAAAGCAAATGTAACGATCATGATAATATCCAAATTATCTGAAAAAACAGTTACAAAAGAACTTTCCTGTAATAATAAACTGAAGAACATATACACAAACATTACTGAAAAAATCGGTACGATTATCAATATACCAATAACAATGATCATCAACTCTTGATGATGCTTTTTATCTTCTTTTTTGTTCAAAACTTATTTCCTCCTTTTTATAATTTTGTTAATGAAAAAAGAGCCATTTTGGCTCTTTGTCTAAATCTTAAAAAATTTGCTTTCTACTTAATTTTCTTGTCCTAATTAACTGAATATTTTGACCGAAAATTAAGTAGCAGGATAAGGAGTGTCCGACAGACACTCCGTTTGGGGCTTGTTCGCAGTGCGAACAACCGCATGGTTGACGTTTATTCAAATATTCATTTTTGGAGACAGTTGAATATTTTGGAAATAAATATTCAAAAAATATTCAAGAAAAACTATGCTTTTTTCTTTTGAAAACCGCACGGTTGACGTTTATTTTGATTTTTTTAGAAGTGTCCTCCAAAAGTGAATATTCAAAGTTTTTTTGTGCTTTATTTTTTAAAATATTCAGCCAAAAACCGCACGGTTGACGATTCCTGTAAAATATTCACTTTTTGTCCGACAACTTTTGCTCAAATTTACCTGTAAAACAAAAATATTCAAGAAAATATTCACTATTTTTATGAATTTTCCTTTGAAAAGCGCATGGTTGACGATTCCTGAAGAATTTAACCATTGTCCGACAATATTCAGTATTTTGAGTACTTTTAGGACGGTTTTATCCGTCCAACCCCGCATGGTTGACGTTTATTTTGATTTTTCAAAATATTCAAAAATTGTCCGACAGCACTTAATATTGATCAAAGAATTTATTTTGTCTTTTATTGTATTTTTTTAGAACATAATCATCTTGAATTGGCAACTCATTATTGCTTGTAAGTTCATACCAAGTGAAGATGTCATCTTCATCAAATGCAATAGTTGCAAGTTCTTCTTTTGCTATAATTGAACAAAGTTTTTCAAAATATTCAAATGAACTATCAAGATAAACAATAACAAATACTTCAGGTCTGAACACCTTTAATTTTCTTAAAATCATTATTAGATCTTTACTTTTATAGAATGATTTTTGAATAATTACATGTGTTAGATTTCTATAACCCGTTACTGGATTTATTGAAAAATTGATGTATTTATTTGAAACTATATGGATAACTTCATTTGTATTTCTATCAAAAAAATGAATGATTTCATCATATTCGTTATCTTTAAATGTAAATCTCTTGAACAATTTTTGATATAACGGTTCATCAGAATACAGTACGGTTCTGTAATTTTCTAACAATTTTTTCAACTCCTTTTTTGAATTTTTTATTACTTTTTTATTTGAAAATTTGAATTTTTTAATTTAATTATTTTATGTTTTTGTTTATTAAAATAATTAAAAATCAAAAAATAATAATTAAAAAACAACTGTTTTTGTATTACCATTTAGCTATATTTTTTCTTTTCGATTCGATAGAATTGAAATCTTTTTTTGCTTGTTCTTCATCAATTTCATAAGTTTCCAAAATAAAATCTAGGAATTTTTTATTGCTGATATTTTCTTTTTCAAGGTCTTTTACTGTTGTTGCCCATGTTTTTAAAACAACTTCTTGAAACATATTTTCTATATCATATTTCACTTTTGACAGGTCGTGATTAAGAAAATACTGTTCAAAAATATAATTAGCTGTTTGAGAAAATGAATCAAATTCATGTTCAATTTCTATCATTTTAATTTGTTTTAGAGTTTCATTTTTTATACGTAAAGCCATTTTAGTAGTAGGTGATACTTTTAATGTATCGCTAAATATTTCATCATCAATTTCAAGTTTGACTGCTATTTGTTTTAGTAGGTTTTGGTCATAAGTTTCATATTTATTTGCTTCAAGTCTTTGATAATTTGAAAATGATATTTGTAGATATTCAGCCATATCTTTTTGTGTAAGCTTCTTTTTTTTCCTTTTATCTTTGATGATGCTTACTAATTTTTCATTTATTTTTACTGTTGCCATAAATAAAATCTCCTTATTTTTTTATAAGAAAGGAAAGGGCAGGAGTGATTTTAGACAGTTCTTTTTTATATTCATTACTAACATAAAAATATGTTTGGATATAAAAATCATTGTCTTTATTTTCCAATGACGATAAAATTTCTTGCCTGTTTAATAGATGATTATTTGAAATCATATCATACGTATCTAACATTTTTTTAATACGGATGTACCAAAATAATTGTTCGTTGTTCATATGGAAACTAGTAAGAAGAAACATCTTCTCCTTCAGGTTCTTCATCTTCATCAGGCATTTGATTTTCGGTATCATCATTTATTTTTTTATTTTTATATGCATCCTTATCTACAATATACAGATACGTTTTTCCTTTTTTGTTTGGTTTGTAATCTTGATTATTGATGTCTCCATTCCATATAAATTTACATTTTTTATTTTGAATATTGAATTTTGCCTTATATAAAGATTGCCAATCATCATCCAAAAGCACATAGCATGTAAACAATTTTTTGTTTTCTTTTTTTGGCTTTTTTATTTGTATATTGTTAATTTCTTTATCTTTATATTCTAATTCTTCTAGATATATTTGAATATTATTTTTAAAAGCTATTGTCTGATTTTCATTTAAAATATCAGAAATAGAATTTTCATTTTCAATTTCATAATAATAATTTAATTCTTTTATATTTTCATTGAAAACAGTATTTTGCAGTATTAGATAAGTTAAATATCCACCAATTAATAGAATAAGAATAGTGATATAGATAACTGTCTTCTTTGTAATTTTATCGTCCATAATCTGTTTAAATTTCCTTTCTTTTATAAATATTTAAGGCATTCAGCTTTTTCGTTTTTCCAACGATTGTGCCAACCATTGTAATATTTCTTTCCTGTCTTTCCGTATTTTTTATATCCATTCATATCTAGAGAATAGAGATAATCATAAACCTTTGATACAAAAGTACGATCATCCATTGAAGTTTTCGCACCTGAATCAGCAATTATTTTTGGAGCAGTTCCACTTCCAGCCCAGTTAGAAAGAGAACAAGCCATGCCTTTTACAGCATCACTTTTTCCTGAAATATCTATTCCTTTTTTCTTCAAATTGTTTTGGACTGGAACATAATAATTGTTATATTCAAATTCATCCTGTTTGATTGCAAAGTCATTAGGATCGTTTTTATAAGCCTGTTTCCAAGCATTATCCAGTCCTTTATTATTTGCCAAACCTTTTTTATTCATATTCAAATAAGGAGCAAACATTGCGTATTTTGCATTGTCTTTTCCATAACAATAACTCAAGAATGTTTGTAGATCATAACGATTATCAAATTGATAATATCCCATTGCGTGGTATCCATCACCACTTGAAAATCCTTGTCCATAATTTTGTCCTGATTCAAATTTAGCAAAGAATTTGAACGCTTCAGATAAAGCCCCCTGTAAAGTTTGATTTGTTGAACCAGTAGAAGGGTAGTTAGGAGAAGCGTATCCAAGAATTCTACTGTTGTTTGTATCATAGCTTCTTTCTTTCACTGTATTAGAAGTATTTCCTTCAACTGTATAGACTTTATTTCCTTCAACTTTTGTAACGATACCTACATGAGTTGAATCATTTTTATTTCCTTTGCAGAAGAAAATTATTTTCCCTCGTGCTGGTAAACCACCACCTCCATAACGTGAGACATAATCAAACTGATTTTTATCTTTGAACCATTTGACACCAGCATCACATGATTGAAATTTAGGAATAGCAGTATTTAATATTCCTGCTTGATCAGCACACCAAGAAACAAAAGTTGCACACCAATTTGCACCATCAGCTTTACCTGTATACCATTGACGGTATTTATCTCCACCTTTTCTACCTGCAACACTGATACTTTCATTAACAGCTATTGTTACAAAGCTTTCCATAGTATCTGTAGTATCAATAGTTTTTGGAGAATCATCTTGTTCTTCTTCAGATGCTCCCATTAACATGAAAGAACTGATTAGAATAATAAAAAATAATAATGATGAACAACAAGAACCGATAATTATTTTTTTTGAATTCTTTTTCATAATTCAATAATAAAAAAGAGCCAATTTGGCTCAATTTTATTTTTTAATACTTTCAAAAAATCTAAGTTCATCAGGTGGAATTATAATTTGTGTAGTCATGGCAGTTTGAGAACCAAACTTTGCATAGCATTCACCAATATTAGCAAACTGAATAAACTCTTGTGCAGATTCAGGAAGAATTTTTGTACCTTTGAAATATTCCGTTTCACCAGCAAGGTTAAAGAAAAATTGATAGCCACTTTGATTGATGATTACCTCACCTTCAGATTTAACTTCATCTTTCAATACGTCACTAATTTGTTGAGTAGCAACTGTAAGACCGCCTATACGTTTTCTGATTCTACGGCTTATAGAACTAAAATATTTCATTACTTCTTTTAAGTCAGGATCCATAATAATACCATATTCATCAGCATAAATTTGTTTTCTAATATCTCTACTATCACTGATAACTTGAGTCCAAATAAATGAAAGGATGTTGAAATATTGAGTTAAAAGAATTCTAGAGCCTGTGTTGTCTTGCAATCCTGAAATATCAAAGTTGATCAATGGATTGTTTAAGTTGATATTTGTATGTCCATTAAATAAAATTGCATCTGCACCTACTGCAAGAGGTCGAATAAAGGCAATACACTCACTAAGTTTTTCTTTTCGAGTTGTATCATTTGCATCTTCGCTTTCATTTTTCATTGTTTTAAGCTCCTCATATAAATCTGATAGAATTGGGTAATCATCATTTGAAAAATTTTCAACAATATCTTCTGCCGATGTTTGATAGTCAATATTCATGATACGTTTATATGTTCTTTCTAAAGCTTCTTCTATTAAGTTGTCATGTAGAATACGTATATCCTTTTTTCCGTTTCTACCTTTATATGCATCAAAGAAAACACGCAAGAAACGTATGTGAGGTGATAATGGTTTGATTTCACTCAATGGAATCTTTTCATCTTCTTTTTCACTTTCTGGAACAGTGATACGGACATGTAAGGGATTGATGCGTCCTTTATCGCCATCTGAACAATCAACGTTTTCACCGCCGAGCGCATATGTCAATTTCTTCAATTCTGAACCTTCAACGTCAATAGAATATTGTTGATATCCAATTCCATATCTATGTGTTATAAGGTGCATTAGATAGGTGGTTTTCCCAAATCCACTTGAACCAAATACAGCTTCATTATAGTTTGCACGATCATCTTTTTTAGTGAAATTATCATAAAATAGAACCCCATTTGTGTCTTTGGTCGTTCCAATACAAATAGGGGGATAACGGTATATTATATTTTTATTTTTATCACGTCTTACTGTTGAATCATATAATGCTTCATGTGTGAAAGGGTACATATAACCAAGAGTATCTACTGTTGTTAACTGATTATATTCAGGTACTTGATTTAAACATAATGGGGAGGATAAATTGAACATCTCCATAGGTCTATGCATTCCTTCTCTAAATTTAATATTTAGTTGTGTTGCAAGATTATCAACATCTTTACATCTTTCTTTTAATAATTCTAGAGAATCGGCAGTAATACGTATTGATACTAGGAAATAAATAGGTGTGCTACCTTCAGCACTAACTTCTCTGGTCATTTGATAGTTATTTTCCAATTCTTTTTCAATTACTGCCTGTTGAGAAGCATTCTTTTCTTTATTTAGGTTTTTATTTAAGTTATTGATTGTTTTATCAATATCTTTTTTGATTATATCATGAGGTGCCATTTCAAAGTGCAATGAAAAATCACAATATCTGAATGTTGCACAATATCCAAGCAATGCCATAGTTGGTTCAGACATAAATGTATATACCCATTTAGTGCGAGTATAGACATTATCATTGATTGTCATTGTAGATGACAATCCTCTTTGAAGTATTCCAAGCTTATCAGGATAAATCAAATCCATTTTTCCATAATCTAAATCAAAATAAGAAGTACCAACAAACTCACTTTCAGTAGGATTATAGTAATTATAAACCGTATTCAACATTTCCTGTGGGGTTGCTGGTTTCGTTTGTTGATAGGTATTTAAAATACTACATACAGTATTGATTTGATCCTTTAGAACGTCTAGATTTTTATGTTTTAAAATGATCATAAAGTTTCTGTCTACTAATTCTCTTGTAACAGATACTTCTTTCAAACGATTTTCGGCATCATTCAATATCTCATATCTTTTTCGGTCAACAACACTCTTTGTTACATTTAAGGTATTCTTCAATACTTCACAATCATGTACATATCCTTCGACATCAGCAGGGACTTCATAAGAATAAATCATCCCAGCATGGATATTTTGTTGAAAGATGGTTGCATAGGCATTCAGATAGGCGAACTGGTCTTTTTGGTTCATTCCCCAAATATTCGTTCCTGTAACCTTTGCCATCAAGATGAAATTATCATTATTATCAACAAAGCATTGATATTCTTCACTCCATTTAGCAGGGATAGCATCCTTAATATGTGAGACTTTCTTTGTATCTCTAGGAGAAGGTTTCTTGTTTTGCTGTTTATTTTGATTTTTTTCTTTTTTCTTTTTTGATTGGTTGGACTCTTTCTTCTTGAATATACTCATATTCTATTTCTTCTTCCTCCTTTTCTATATTGATTTCTTTGTAATAAAGATAATTCTTAGGTTGATTTGTTAGAAAATTGAAAAATAGTTTGATGTGTTCCATCATACTCAAATGATCAGGTAACTCAAAACAAAGGACAGCATAGAAAGCCATTGAACCAAAGCCAATCATCAGAGCATAGAACTCACCAATTAGCTTTTTTGATATATAAAAAGTTGCTATAAAAATTATTGCAATTATAAATACTTGATCTATTGATAGAAAGAAGATAAATTTTTCTTTTCTCTTTCCTTTATTTATAATGATTTTTAAACTGTTAGGAGCAATCATTTACTTTTTTCCTCCTTTTTTGCTTTTATTTGAATAAGTATTACTGAACAGATTTTTCATAGAGTTTGACTGTGTAGAATTTGGTTGACTTTGTCTCCTGTTAGGAGCATACCTGAAATTTCTAGCACCTCTTTCAACAGTATCACCAATCTTTTTAGTCATTCTATCTCTTACGGGAACACGTCCAACTCTACCATCTTCAACGTTGCTTTTATCTCCCATAAACGCACCTACGATACCGCCATGACGATTACCGTAGTTTGGATTTGCAACTGTATTTCCATCTTTATCTTTTGTATAAGGGTTTGTATCTTTTTTACCTAGAGCAACACGTGCAATGTCTTTTCCAGCATTTTTAATTCCTTGTTTAGTGCTTCTAAATGCACCTTTAGCTCCGCCGACAGTTTGACCCTGCATATTTTTATTACCAAAGAGTTTACCACGAACACCACCAGTCAAATGTCCTGTCATATCATTATGTCTACCCATTACTTTTTTACCAGCAGCCATTACTGCTCCGCCACCGATTGAATTCCAAATTCCTTTCATTTGGTTCATAGATTCCAAGAATCCTGCACCATATCCACCAATCATTGATTGGATAAAAGGTGGGGCAGAGATCACGACTGAAAAGGATGCAAAATACAAAATTAGTGATGCAATCGTATTAGCGACACCTGTTGCTTTGTTGTTAAGAATAGAAGATGAAATATTCATAAAAAACTGTAATAAAAAAAGCTGTGCAAAGTTTACTAGAAATGCTCCCATGCTAGCATTCTTCCAAACGTTGAAAGCTTGTGGGTTTTGTTGATTTGTTAATGATAAACAGCATAAAGGACTTATAATATACCAAAATCCAATCATGATTATTCTCATTGCAATTTCAATCGAAACATAGCCCAATAAAATGACAAATATAACTAATCCTACAAGCGTACCGATATAACTGAAATCCCAAATATAATCTCCTGAATGTTCGACCATATAATCATAGGCTTTTTTTGCCTGTGATTTACTAGATGGTACGGAATGAGTACCATAAGCTTCACTTCCGCCTTGATCTTTAGCTTCAGGAAAATCATCATCTGTATTCCATTTACCTAACAAGTCAAAATCATCTGAACCTTCAGTACCTCCAAAATGGTAAGAACCACTGGTATCCCAACGATAGTAAAAAGACCATCTGTCATATTTTCCTCTAGAAAAAAATGAGGAACTGGAACGACCACTTTTATTAGATGGCTCTCCATCATAACCACTCAAAGCATCAGTTGAGTTTGTAATATAGTCATAGAATCTTTCAGCTCCTATATCCATTTTTTGATTTTTACCATTTGTAACATATGAAAAAACGGTATTGTTTTTTTCCATTCCACCAAAAGAGCACAGAACAGAAACAACTAGATTTTTTGAAAGATTAGTTTGCTGGTTTGACATTGTTTTTTTATTGTTTCCGCTACTTCCTGTATATTCCATTTGCATAAGGGCATTAGACGCATTTACACTAATGTTATTGACCATTGGAATAACATATTGCATTGAAATAGCAATAAAAAAACACATAATAGCACCAAAGATTTTCTTACTAGGATCAACATTGTCAGCATCCATCATAATTGCATAAAAAAGCTCCCAAGCAATTTTTGCAGGGAGAATTGAAATCATTAAAATAATACATGCCTTATATCCAGCATTGACCCACTCATTAGATAGAATGGAGAAGGGCAGAATTCCATTAAGTAATGCATTTAACAAAACGTTCAGTACATTTATAAGAGGTTTAATCATTTGCCACATTATGTATCTAAAAGTATTAGAAATACCATCAGAAGCAAAATCTAAAATTGCATAATACATTAGATCAATACACCTCCCAAAATGAATATAATCAATATGACTGCAAGAAAAATAATTGATTTTTTAGGATTGTTTTTAATAAACTTAAACATGTTAATCATATAATTTTTATATTGGTTATTATGAGAGTTATTTATATTGTCGGTATCTGTTTTATTGGAATTTGTTTCATTCTCTATTGAATCCAACTTATCAACAATATCTTTGAAAATAGATTGCAGTAAGACTGTTTCACGTTCATAAGCATCAACAATTTCTTTTGTATCAACTTCAACATTTTTACTGTTTAATTCAATAAGCATTTTTTTAATTGAAGTGAGTGAGTCGTTGACATTTGAATGATATTCTTTAATCATTTTCATGATTTCCTTTTCATCTTCTTCATTCATAAATGGAATATCATTATTGACTATGTTTATTTCAAAGCTCTTATATATCTCGTTGAATTGATAGATCATTGCTGGAATATTTCCTTTACAGTATTTATAGAATTTTTTGAATTTGTCATAATCATCATCAAATAATTCTCTTACCTTTGAAAAAACCATTTTACTGATTTTAATTTCACCTAATTCATCACGAATAGTTTTTTCATCAACTCCCAAAATAACAGAAAGATTATCCATTATTTTCCTCCTTTCAAAAAGTTAGATAAAACCGCTTGGGTTCTACCTGATCTATTTATTAAAGTAGTTACCGATTACTTCTACGATTGGCTTAGCCAAGAAAATAATTGCTAAAGCAACCAATACACCTTTTGTTTTTTGTGAGTACATTTGGTCTTGTTGTACTTCGGCAAATGATTCTCTAATTTTATAATAAGCAATGATTGCAGGAAATGCGATTGTTGCACATGACTGAACAAATGTATATCCATCAGCAAAGAATGGTCTGATTAGGTTATAAATAGGTGCAAATCCATTTGCAAATAAAATAGGCATAAAATTTCCTCCTTTCGTTTAAATAAAAAAGAGCCAACATGGCTCAATGACTAAAGCGTTGTAAATAGGGTGATAAATACACCAACTAATGCGTAAAGTCCTAATTTTTTTAATAAATCAGAAAGTTCCATATCTCGTTTTGCAAAGTAGCGTACAACTTCTGCACTAGACATGAGAACAAAGAATATTGCTCCAAGAATTATGTTCATTACCTTGACGTGCATTTTTTTCACCTCCTTTCAGGTATAAAAAAAGACAATCATTTGATTGTCTTATAGTTCTAGTATTTCCTCATGGACACCTTCTATTTTGTAATAGATATGATTATAATATCTTCTTTCAAAAACAACAGTTTCATACTCATTAGCTGTAATGAATATAAGCTTTGATTCTTTATATTCATTTGTTTTAATGGAATAATGAAGTATAGGAATATATTTTTGAATGGTTTTATCTTCTAAAGTAATTACTTTTATAAATAATGTCATTACTTTAGGATTTTCACCATATATACCTTTGTTTTTTTCTATATCTAACTTTTTTTCTAAATATTTAATTCTATCTAAATATTCTCTTTCTTCAATATGATATTGACTTATTTTATCGTTAAGAAATTCGATTTCTTCAAATGTTTTATCAATAAATTTTTGACTGTCATATCTCCTTATGTAACTTATCCAATATTTTTTTGATTGATCAATGATGCTCATTTTCTATCCTCTTTTCTATTTTTTTAAAAAGAGCCAACTTGGCTCTTTAGTTAAATGTAACATTAAATCCATTGCCATCAGGACTAACTGAATAACCATGAACTTTACCACTGTTCATCATACTTTCAGCATAGCTGTATGCTGAATTATATGAATCAATGGAATTACCACTAAAATATTTGTTATATTGGCTAGGATTAGTCGAAGTTCCTGAATTTGACTTGTTATTTGATGGGTTAGATGAATTAGAATTATCATTATTTTTATTATTATTAGTATTAGAATTATTTTCATTTGAAGTAGCAGGGGATGTAGGCTGATTGTTTTCAATACTAACTGTTACTTTTTCCTCTAATCCATTTGCTTTTACATGTATGATGGTTTGCCCGTTACTGATTGCTTTTACAAGACCATTTTCATTTACTGTTGCGATTCCTTCGTTTTCGGATGAATAAGTACATTTATTTTCTTTACCAGTAGTAGAAGCGTTTATTTGAACTTCCTGATTTACTTTTAAAGATACTGATTTATTAGATACAGATAGAGTAGGCTTATCATAAATATGTATGGTTGATGTAGCCTTATTTTTATTACCAGCTTCATCTTCAACAGTACAAGTAATTTTATATTTTCCTACTTTGTTCTTGATTTTTCCTTTATATTTAATTTTTAGATTTTCTTTCTTTGTTAGATTGTCATTAATTATAAATAATTTTTTTATACTGATCTTATCATCTATTGTATAATCTATATCTTTTTGATATTCGATTGTTGGCTTTTCTTTATCTTTAACAGTAACATACAAAGGATAACTGTAATTATCAACCTTATATACCAGTTTTTGTTTTCCCATTTTATTTGCTGAAAAAGTAGGGCATTTGATTGTATAATTGTCTATTGTAATTGTTTTTGAATTTTTATGTCTGTTGATGTCAGAGATACTGTAACTATCATAACCTGTTACAAATTTAGTTGTATCAACATCCTTTTTTCCATAGTTGATTGTGATATTCTCTTGAAATTTCATTCTGTCTTCTTTGGAGTAAGGATCTTTGATCAAGTCAGTACATCCCGTTGTAAAAATCAGAATAAATAATATGATTATAGTTATTTTTATATATTTCATTTCAATCTCCTAAATTAATTGCATTCTTAATATTTATAAAGAAAAGTTTAAACTTTTCTCTATAAATATTAAGAGGTGGCTATTTGCCACCTCATGCATGTAAATTATTTTTGCCTTTAAGAATAGGTTAGACTTTACGTCACTTTATTTTTTATTCATGGCTTTTTTTTCTAATAAATAGTAGAGAAAATGCAATTAAAGATAATACAGCAATTACAACATAGTAGTTAATACGAGTATCATCACCAGTTTTTACTTTTTTAGCAACTGGTAATAATTCATCATACATAACGACTTTTTGAACGACTGTTCCATTGTTATCAATAGTGAAATTGATACTTTCAGCAGTTTTGTAGTTTTTAGGTGCGATTTCTTCGATTAATGTATATGTTTTTCCAATAGTCAAGTTTTCAATCATATGAGGTTCTTTACCTGAAATCCAACTATCTACGACATTACCATCAGAATCTTTAACAGTTAATTTAGCACCTTCCAATTCTTTTTTAGTAGTAATATCTTGTTTTGAAATTTCTACATTGTCAGTACGTTTGATATTGACAGTTTGATCTTCATCATCCTTATCTTCATGTTTAGCAATTTCATTACCATCTTCATTGAATAATTTTTCAAATACGACTAAAGAACCACCTGTGAAATCTTTAGCGTCAAATTCAAAAGTAACATCTACAGTACCATCTTCAGTTTCAGGAATGAATTTTTGAGTAGCAGTAACTTCTTTGTCATCTACTTTAAATACTTTTCCATCTTTGGTATGAAGAACACCAGTTAAAGAATATTCCTTACCTACAGTCAACCCTTCATAAGAAACGGTATCAGTTAATTTGATTTTAGTTTCTTTATTGTTATCAACTGTAATTTCTTTACTGTTTTCTACATTAGCTGAAGTATGAATATCAATAATATTGACAGTTTGATCTTCATCTTCAATGTCGCTATGACTAGCTAACAATCTGTCTTTTTCATACATATCTTCAAAAACAACGATTTTCTTTTTAGAAAGATCTGTGCCTTTGAATGTAAATTCTACATCAACAGACCCAGTTCTATCTTCAGCGGTAAATGTAGTTTCAGCAGTAACTTCTTTTCCATCGACTAATAAAGGTTGATTAGTTTCTTTATCCATCAATACACCTTTTACAGTATATTCTTTTCCTTTGACTAATCCTTTGTAAGAAACCTTATCTTTAATTGTAATTGTTTCTTGTTCTTGTGCTTCATGGTTGTCATCAGAAGTTGCTGTTGTATGAATTTCAACTTTTTCATTCGTCATTGATTTATCTACTGTATATACTTTAGTAGTTGTATCTTTTTGGCTGAATTCAAATTTGATTGGTGTATCATCAGTAGCATATCCATCTAATGGTTTTGTTTCAAACATTGTATAAACAGTTTTACCTTCAGCATTGATTGGTAAATCAGCAATATTGATTTCTCCATTTTCATCAGTTGTATATTCACCGATGACTTCCTTTTCGTGATAAATAATTGAACCATCAGCATCATCAATTACATCTTGATCAGCTGTTAATTTGAATCCTACATCTTTCAATGCTTCTTTTGTATCATAATCTTTTTTGATTAATTTGATTGAACCTGTAGGTTGTTCGTTGTTGATAACGATTTCTACTACATTATCTCCATCATCATCTTTAGTAAGATCAACTTCATTTAAAATGCTGAATTCTACAGGAGCATCTAAATCCAAGAATCCTTTTGGAGTTTTGATTTCAGTAATTTCATAGTCACCTTTAGATAATTTTAAAGGAGTTGTCACACTTCCTTCTTCATCATCTGAAGATGAGTATTCATCTTTAACGACTACTTGATTTTTACTGTTAGTTGTAAATACAGAATATTTAGTTTTTCCGACTTTTTGAGTTACATATTCATCAGTTTCTTTATTTTTGATTTTGAATGATGCACTGTTTAAAGATACTGTCTTACCAGTTTTAGCATCTTTTTTGACTAATTTGACATAGGCAGTAGTAATGTCATTGTTCAATGTGATATTGTCAGTTTCTTTACTGATTTCATAAATCAAATCAGGGCATGTAACGTATCCATCAGGGGTTTTTGTTTCTCTGATAATGTATTTTCCATATGGTAAGTTAGTTGTAGTTGCATATCCTTTTTTACCGTTTGAATTATTGGCTGTTGTAATAACATCATAAGTACTTGCGTTATCCCAACCTTTTTCATTGACTTCACTTTGAAGTTTCAATGTAAATTCAGCACCGTTCAATCCTTCAACCAACCCACTTTGGTGATTATCTTGACCAATACCTAGTTTTTGGATTTCAACATTTCCAAAATCCAACCAGTCAACTGAATAATATAATTGTCTTCCATCAGGATCTACTTCCCAAGAACCTTCTGTTTGTGTTCCTGAACCGCCATCTTTAATCGCTAGAGCTGTAAAACGATCACATCCGGCACCAGCAACATTTCCACTTTGGTAATCACTGATATTTTTATTAGTTACAGTCAAATAAAAACTTTGTCCTGCATTCAAAGTATAAGTTCCACCTGTTTGTGTTTCACCCGTAGTAACATTATGCAATGTTACTTCATCTTGCAATGTTAAGTTTGCTTGAGCATTATTTCCTTCAAGTGTAACTGTATTTGTATATTGGATTCTATTAGCTGGATCATAAGATGCAGTTAATTTTGCAATGAATCCATTACTATCGATACTTGGATTCCATTTAGCATAGCCAATATCAGGCTGAGACATGATCCAGTTATAACCCCATAAGATATTGTCACCATATCCGCTTACTCCGTCGGCATTAGGCCATTTTTTATTGAAATCGTTTAGGTTTAATCCCATTAGATCTCCACTGTAGGCATAAGATAACCAGATATGTGTAAATAAATAAGCACCGTCATCGAAATTACCATGCTTATCTCCAAAATCATCAGGAACACAGGCATCCAATTCTTTAGTATACATATCCTTTACTGTTTGATTGTAACCAGGTCCTCCAAATCCATAATAAAGTAATTTTCTGACTGCTTCATTATTTTCAATGACTTCAGCTGGATAATTTCCTGCTGAAGGGGATTTTTTACTGGCTTCTAAACAATAGGCATATTTCCCATTGTATTTTGTCATTACAGTTGACCATTGTTTAGTAGAGCCAATTTTTTTAGACCACCACCAAGGATAATTTATTTCTTTGATTCGTGTAAATTCATGAGGAATTGTATTATCCCAAGCTTCTACTGAAGTAGTGTTTCCTGCAGAAAAACACATGGAGAATATCATTCCAATCACGATGAACACTTTTGTTAGTTTATTAAATTTATTAAACCATTTGTTCATATTCTCTATCTCCTATAATTATATTTAAAATATACGTATATTTTCTTAATGCAAGTTTGAGCATTAAATTACTTCTGTGAAAAAGGCTTTATGTTTGACGCATCAAACGACCTTTGACAATAAAAAAAGACAATCCGTAGATTGTCTATGGGTGAAACACCCATTTGAATATGTAGTTTTTCATTTCAATTTTTCCTTTCAGTATAGAAAAAGACAATCTTTTGATTGCCTTTTGTAATTTTATTCCCAATGCTGACTAGAACCATAATGATAGCTAGGATGTCTAATATTAAATCCTTCGTATTCATCAGTACAAGGTGTATTATTAAATTTATTTTTAGCATCACTTAATGATACAGTAGATTCAACATGTTTTCCACAAACATAACATTCATACCAATAAGTTGTTTTCAAAACTTTTGAAGGTTGAGATGGTGTACTTGAATTACCACCCGAAGATCCTGATGAACTTCCACCAGTATTTCCACTGCTGGATGGTTTACTGGAAGTACTTCCCGAACTTCCATGTGAGCCACTATTGCTATTATTTGTTGAATTAGATGTATTTGAACTATTGCTGGAACTATTTCTATTAGAAGTTGTTGTGTTATTTTTAGGTTTACTTACAACAACTGTTTTCTTTTGACCAGTTGTTGGATCAGTTTGTACTTCTGTAGTAGTTTCAGTATTTTCATCTGTTGATGGTTCAACAACTGTCACTTTAAATTCTTTTTCAGTTTTATTTTTATTGACATCTTCAACAGAAGCTTTTGCTGTATATTCACCAGCAGTATTGACATCAATAGAACTATAATCTATTTGGATTTCATTTAACTGTGCTAGATCAGTTGCACTCATTAATGATTTGAAATCAAAAGTAGATAGGTCAGTTCCTTTAACGACTTCCGTATTATCAGGAACATTTAGCTCTGGAGCGGTTGTATCTTTAACAGTGACTTTGACAGTTTTTGTTTCATCCTTATATTTAACTGCTACTTTATATTTTCCAACAGCTGGATAATCTTTCTGATCTTCATTTTTGATACCATTTTTAATTTTAACATTGTTTTTAAGATACTTAACATCGTCTTTATCTAGTCCTTTTGTCTTGACTAATTGATCAAATACAGGATTATATGTTTGACCGTATTCAACAGTTACAACTTCTTTTTTCAAAGATAAATCAGGAGAAGTATCTCTAGTAACATAATAAACTCCTCCAATCAGTAAAGCACCAGCCACACAACCAGCAGCGATTTTTTTTGATTTTGTATTTAAATATTTTTCAATAACATTTTGTTTCTTTTCTTCCATATTCAACACTCCCATTTTTATGATTGAGCCAAGTTGGCTCTTTATTGAAAAGGACTTATATAATCATGTTTTTAAACAAAGATAATAATAAGGTAATATTGCTCTTTTTTAAAATCATTAATTAGATTGATGGTGATTAATGCCTAATATTTTAGATTTTTATATTTTTCATTTTTTGAAATATTATTTTTTATTTTGTAATTTGAATACTTCAAGAGCTTTATCTAAAGTTGTTTCTATGTAATTAAAACCATATTTTTCTTTATCAATAATTTCTTGTTCTGATTCTAAATCTTGTAATTTTTCAAACTGAACACTATAATCACAAAATACTGTGACACCGTCATGATATTCATAGAAAATCTTACATTCTCTTTCATTTCCAAAATGAGTAATACTTTTGCTGATCTCTTTCATGATTGTTTTACATCTATGATTTTTAGTGATATTTTGAACAGGGAAATTTTCATCAATGTTTTCCTGTACATATTTATATGCATCAATTAATGCCATTTTAATTCCTCCTTATTATTTAACTACAATACCAAAATATTTATGGTAGATTACGATTGCTTTCCTTCGATTTTTTATATCTAATGTAATGATTGTTGCTCATATGGTTTAGATATAATTAGGACTTACATTACTAACTTTAATTAATCATATGACTAATCGAAGGGAATTTAAATGATTGAAATACTGTGTGCAATATTGTTAGTATATAATTTTTTTGAACAATTATTGATTAAATTCTTAATAGTTAATGCCTAAATAAACTTTTATATAATTGAGCCAAGTTGGCTCTTTATTTAAATTATTAACTTTATAATTTTATTCCTGTAATACATGTAATAAATGCAGAGATAATTGCTAGACCCAAAGCAATAGCAATTACAATTATATTTTGAGTAAACATAGTTTTAATTACTATTTTTAAATATTCTGTTATCGGATCTTTTTCATTATTCATCTTCTACCATCTCCTCTAATATTTTTTCTAAAGCTCTTACTTTCTTCAATAATACATATCCATTCGTTTGTTTGAATTCTTTGCTTGATGTTATGATAGGGGTTGGATCTTTTCCAACAATAGCATCAGCTCCAAGTATTTCTTTACGTTCCTCTGGACTTTTACTTCTAATAAAATCAACTGCTTCTATCTCAATGATAACATCAAGCATTAGCATAATTTTATCTCTTACTTCTTCGTACATAGGCTGTAGTTTTTCTTTTTCTACAAAACCGTGATAGAAGCTGGATCTTGAAACATCATATTTATCCAATTGTTTTTTCAAAGAGCCAGTATAAAATTTCTTGATAAGTTGAATTTTGTTATTTATAAATACGCTCATTTTCTTCACCTCACATTAGGAACACTTTTTAATTTTCACGAACAACTTGTTCCTTATCTACTTATATGTTATTCCTAATGGTGGCATAAGTCAAATCATATATTATATAAAAAGGTGTTTTGATAGCACACCTTTTTATAGAGAAACTATTAATGAACCAAACGTTTACTAGTATTCCTTTCTAGGAACTCCTAGTATACATATTTTAGCATATCTAAAAATCGGTTTTCTCTACTTTTTTTCCACGATTAAAATTTGAACTCTTTTGAAAGTCGCATAGAATAAGGACTTTTTATTTTTATATATTTTAAATTTTTTTTGATTCTCATTTAATCAACTACATTTTAAGTAGATTTTAAAAAGAGCCAGTTTGGCTCAATTATGAAGATATGTATTTAATGAATTAATGAAAAATGAAAAGAGCCAAGTTGGCTCTTTTGAATTTGAAATATATTCTACAGGTGGATTTCTGAAAGAATATACTTTTTAAGTTGATTGAATTAGATGGTTTCTTTTGATCAACTGTATGTTGGATTTATCTATTTCTTCCAACTATAGCAATTATAGCATACCCCAAAAACGGTTTTCTCTACTTTTTTTCCACGATTGATTTTTTTAATCTTCTGAAACTAGCATAAAATAAGGATTTTTAAAAATCAAAAAAAATAAACTTTTTTTAAATATTATCAAATATGATGATGTAATTCTTATTTTTTACAATAAAAGAGCCAACTTGGCTCTTTTAAAAAATACATACATAGACAAGCACATTATATGGATTGTTCGTCATTAATTTCTTCTGTTTCTTCATTTACATGTTCTTCTTCAAACAGTTTATCATATTTATGAGGTTCACTTATACATTCGTTCATTGCATCCATCAATGGTTTTAAATCACTACCATGTGCTAAAGCAAACAATTCATTTAAATCATTCGACAATAATTTATTTAGGTCTATATCTAATCCTAATTCTCTTTCAGCAAATTGTTGGGAGAATAATATTGTTGTAATAGCATTTCCTTTGTAAAACGGTTGAATATCAAACAGCTTACTCATATTAAAAGAGAAAAGGGCAACTTTTTGATCTAACGAACATCTTTCATAATAATTCTTATTGAACCCTTGAAACACTTCATTAAATGCGAGATCAAAATTTTCTAAAGACATTGGTTCAATATAATGTTGAAAATCATCTTTGGTTGTTCCAACAAAATCTACTGTTCTGAACTTTCCAGCAAAATCATATAGATCTTCATAAATAAATTTATTGATTCCTTTTAGAAAATTGATTTTGTCATCTTCAGTTTCAAGTTTTATTTGATCAAGAACATTTTCTTTTTGTTCAATAAGCATAGCAGTTTTTATCTTTACAATGTTTTCTTCTTTAATTGCTAATTTTGATTCTGATTTTATATTCAATTTATTTTTTAAAGTATTAGTGTGTTTATATTTTAAATCATTAAATCTTTTTAATTGATTTTCATAAGAAAAAAATGGATCACTTAAATCCAATTTATCGTGTTTTTCATTCATCTTTTTTTCCTCCAATTTAGTAAGTAAAACAAAAGAGCCAAGTTGGCTCTTTTAAAAATGATTATGATTTTAATTCCTCTTGAAGTAAATCATCTAATGATTTAGTTCCTTCGATATATGGTTGAAACAAATCATTGTCCTTTGAATATCCATCTAAAGAGCAAAGTGAAGAAGCTGTTTCAACAATTTGTTCTCTTTCTTCTTTTGTTTTCATGACCTTTCCTCCTATCCATTTACAGCTTTTTTTAATGCTGAACTTGCTTTAAAAGCAGGGGATTTACTTGCTTTGATTTCAATTGTTTCACCAGTATGAGGATTTCGACCAGTACGAGCGCTTCTATCTCTTACTTCAAAATTACCAAATCCCTTTAGAGAAACTTTGTCTCCTTTAACAAGTGCATCAGTAATTACGTCAGCAAAGCTTGTGATTACTTTGTCTACATCAGTTTTAGTCAGTTCAGTTTTTGAAGCAATAGCTTCTACTAATTCATTTTTTGTCATTAATAAATTCTCCTTTATCTTTGATATATAACTATTATATTATAACAGTTGTGACAATTTCTAAACATTTTTTCTACTATGATGAATAAGCCAACATGGCTCTTTTTTAGATTTCGATAATATCATCTTGTGTTTGTTCTTGATTTAACACTTGATTTTCTTTATCTTTCAGATAATCTAAAAAGCTTTCATCATTTGCGGATAAGCATTCAAATAGATTTTTAGCAGTCACAATTCTAACAGCTTCATCAATGTTAATAGATACACTTTCTTTATAATATAATTCTTTAACTTGTTTTTTTGAAATTTCAAATATATTTTCATAAAATTCTATAAATGATGAGAGCTCGTTTACTTGATTATTGTTTAAATATTCTTTACAGCAGTCAGAAACTGCTTTTTGCATTGGATAGTTGCTTTCACTTTGTTCTATTAATTGATCTATCAGTTTTTTTTCTAATTTATTCATGAATATACTCCTTTTCTTTGGAAATTGAAAAGAGCCATATTGGCTCTTTTCAATGATTATTTGTATTAAATTTGAATATAAAAAGCAGAAATTCTTTTTAAAACTTCTACATTTGTAGTATAGCATATGTAAATCGACAAATCCTCTACTTTTTTTCCACGATAGATAAATTATTTAATTTATATGCTATATAGATGAAAAAGAGCCAAGTTGGCTCTTTTGCTAGACTTCGATAATGCTATTTTTAATTAAAAAGGGCTAAAGTAGCCCTTATTAAATTTCCAAATTATTTTCTTGTTCATCTTCTTCAAATTCATTAACATATTCTTTATACATTTCTTCGACATTAGATATTAAGTTTTCTATTTCAGGAAATGCTTTTACTATTTTACGTCTAGCTATTTGATAATCTAATATATATCTTGTTTGTGATTCCCAGTTGGTAATCATATCACTGTTATCATCAATATATTCAGGTATCAAATCTAACATATCATTTTTTTCAAATACATTTATTAACTGATTAATGCTATGGACTTTTGGAAAATCTATACCATTCATAAAAAGAATGTATTTTAATGTTAGTTCAACTGATTGCTGTAAATGATAACCTGCATAATTGAGCATGATTTCATCATCAAATGATTCATAGATATTTTTTGCTAGTATTAAGTTTTCTTTTGCAATATCTAGGTATGTTCTATCGCTCATATATGGTTACTCCCGTTTTCTTTATTTCATTTCTTAAATTGGCATCTACTGTAAAATTGTTCCAGTAATCATATGCCTTTGTAATAAAAGGAAAGTTGACTCTCTTATTTTTATCAAGTTCAAGATAAATATCGATGTCACTGTCAATGTGACAAGTAGGTTTTAAACTTGATCCAAAAATAATTATCTTTTTTATATTTTCATCCTTTTTTAATGAATTTAATATTTCTGATACATATTTTTGTTGGTTTGGGAAAATACGATCACAATGTTCAAAGGGTTGTTTTATACATACATGATATTTATATTTTTTCATAAGCATAACCTCCTTATAGATATTGTATCATAATAATTGATAAATAGATTAAAAGAATATTTTTCACTTACCATATTTTTTTACATCGTGTCACCACTAATTTAATATTAGAAAGGGTCAACTTAGCCCTTTATTAAATTTCTAAATCATCGTTTTCTTGTTCAAACTGTTCATTTTCATATTGATTTTCTTTGATGTTTTCTTGTGTAATAATTGATGCTATTTGTTCTTCTATGATTTTCATTTGTAATGGATCATTGATAGAAACTGGTATATCAATAATATTTACTTCATTATCTGAATTCAATAAAATACCAACTTTTCCTTCATTAATGAAATTATTTTTTTCTTTAATATCATATATAAAGATATTATCCATATCTTTAACATGCAATTTATCTAGTAAAGTAGCATACTGTTCAAGTGTAATTGCACTTTCATATACTTTACCTTTTAAATTCTTATTTAATATATGTTTTTCTTTGAATTGTTCATTAATATTTTTTATCAATTCGTTTATTGTAGATTTATAACTTGATTCAAGAAAAGAAAAGTAGGGCGAAGAAATAAAATCATTGATTTCATTTACGAATTCATTCCTGAATGATTTATCTTTTATATTTTCAATAAGATATTCTTTTAAATTTTCCTTTTCGTGATTATTAGAAGTCATTAAATCTGAATAGATTTCAATAGTATTAACTAAATTATTCATGATTATAACCCCATTGATGTTTCAATTTCATCAAGAGATAATTCGTATTCTTGATGATGTTCTTCTAAATCATATCCTTCAAGTTCTTGTTGCTGAATTCTTTCAACAGCAAGATCTATGAAATTGTTGAGTTCCGCAGGAGTAATAGGTTTGACATATCCGTAAACTTTTAATGAAAGTTCGTCACTGTCGGGGGCTTTTACTTCTATCATATTAAGTAATGCTTGACAGATCGTATATCCAGTTGCTCCTTTTGCTAGAAGTACTCTAACTCTGTCATGATCAATTAATCCCATTTGCCCAATTAAAGAGAGTGAATCAGGAATTTCTGATATAACAGATAAAAGTATTTGCATCCGTTGATGATTATTGAGTTTATAAATATTCTTTTTTAATGCAAGACATATTTCTTTGCTTCCTTTATAGTTCATACATATCATCCTTTCTTTCTATAAAGTCAAAATATTTAGTTTTCACAAAAAGAGCCAAGCTGGCTCTTTTAAAATTTGATTTCTTGATTTTTCTACATCTTTTTATTGTAAGTATTAGGTGAAAATTCAATTTCTTTATTCCAATCAAGAATGTTGGCTAATTTTGATTGAAAATATTTTAAATATTTAAAACGTATATTGTTTGGAAGTTCTTTATAAATAATATATTTATACTGCTCTGCGTGATTGCATTCCCATTCACTAACAGAGTGTTCTATTGCATATCCAAGTCTTTCTAGTTTCAAATTGGTATAGGCATCATTGCTTCTTTGTTTTGCTAATTCAAGGCATTTGTTTGTTAATTTATTTAGAAACTTTTTATTTTCAAATAGTTGAATTGAACAGTTATATAAATCTTTTAGAGATAATGATGTATCATTTTCAAAAGAATAAGTTAGGTCATATTCATTGATTTCGTGAGGTGCGCTGATTATATCTTTATAATTTAAAATATGATTATTTCCTACTTTTCCATTGGTATATAAATTTAATTCATGCGGATAGATATTTCTTTGTAAGCTAGGAGAAAGTTCAATATCTAATTTACAATAGTCCTTTGATATATCTGAATCGTATTTGTAAATAAAGTTAAGCGTATTGGAATTTCTAGAAGAAAACCATATTTTAATACTGCTTTTATTATAATCAACATCATAATGACCATTCAAAATAAAATTATTAAAAATATAGTCATTTACTTTTTTATTTGTACTATTATTTTTAATAAAATCTATTAGATCCTGCAAATTTTTTTCAAGAATAAATTTTGATGTATTTCTTCTTGTTGGTGTAAAAATAGGGGAACCTAATTGATTATTTTCTTTATCAGCTCTTGCTATTTCGCATATATTGATAGCCAATTCTAAATATTCATTGTAATTTTCTATATATCCTACAAGACAATCATTTAAATCAACGATTACAAAATTTTTTTGTATCAATTTATTCATAAGATTGAACGATAATTCTTTTTCATTTGAGCTATATGATATTTTAGCAACATACAAAGGTTTAAAAGTGCTAGTTGATGCAGTTGTATAATTTATTTTCATAGCTTTTCCTTCTTATAATTTAGAAAGAGCCAAGTTGGCTCTTTGTTATATTTCTAGTTCATATTCATCTTCTTGTTCTTCATATTGATTATTTTCTTCTTCATTTATAACTTTTTCAAATACTTCATGCATAGCTTGTTTTTTAATTTCTTCACAACGTGCAATATCTCTATGAATTTCATGATAACGTTTATTTATTTCATTAATTTCATCTAATTTGTCATCTAAAATTGATTGAATACTAGAGGGGTTTTTCATCAATTTAAAAGGCAGTTCTTCAAAGAAAGAGAGAGTTTGAATAATGTTGTTTTTATCAATTTCATCATATGCCATATCTAATTGAGATACCTGCTCGTTATATATTTCACCGAGTTCTTTTAATGATTTTAAACTATTGATTTTTAATTTAGCATCTTCATTTTCTAACAGTGAATTTAAATAAGTTCTGATGTTTTTTTTATGAGCTATATCATTCATGACATCTAGTTTTTCATTTTCCAGTTTATGTTTTTTTATAAACTGGAAGAAATGTGTTTCTTGATTTAGAAGATCTTTAAGTTTTGTTTTACTGACATTTATTTGTTCATCAAGTTCATTAAGTGTGTTGTTTATTTCATCATTACTTTTGTATGCTAAATCTTTTGGAGAAATATTATTTTTTGATAATTTCATTACATCCTTATTATGGTTTAATAAAAATTTATAATGTGCTATATCTGTATCAATATCCTCTAGATTTACAGGCTTTAAAATACAATAGCTTTTTAAATATTCTCTAAAATCTTCTCTATCAAAATTTAATAGTTTGTAATCAATTTTTTCATTTTGAACATGTGAATTTTGAAAATAGTCATTATATTTAGATATGAATATTTCTTGGGATTTTGTTATCTTATACATGTCGTTGAAATAAGAAGCGATAAGTTCCTTGTTATTTTTTAGCATATCTGCATTATCTAATTCAACTGAATATTCAGCAAATAGTTCACGTAAATTTTTTTCTGCTTCAGGGTACAGTAAATAAGTATCCTTAATTTCATTTTTATATAGTCTTCCAACATTTTCAGGTAAATGTGTCAACCTAAATTGTTCACAGGTTTGTATTTCCCAATTTTCAACATCCATACCACCGTTTGATCCATACATATATTGGTCATAGGCTTCACCAGCATCATATTCGGCAATTTCTTTCATGGCATTTATTACTGCTGTTTTTACATCTTTATCTAGCAAAATTGTATCATCTGTTCTTTCAAGTAAATCGTTTGGTAATTTAGGAGGATATTTGTCTAAATATTCTTTTATATAATATAACACATACTTTTTGGTTGGTTTATTTTCTTTTAACAGATCTTCCATTTTTTCATTGATCATATTGAGTCCTTGTTCATCAACTTGTTTATATTCAAACAAAGATATCTTTTCTATACGGTCATTATCTAGGTATTCAATCCATATATCAGTATCAGAATTCGCTAGGCTGTTTCCCAAGCGGTCACCTTCAGGATAACTAATAACAATTTTAGTTTCATTATTAGAAGAAAGACGAATCGTTTCTTTATCTTCAATATAAAAATCTGTAGAGTTTTCTATGAATTCATGTTTGAATTCTTCGCTGGGGAAAAGCTCTTTGATACGTGCAAGAGCAACATTTTCATTGATATTAGATCCTTTCAAGGTAGATACTAACTCATTTATTTTTTTATTTAACAATTCATTCATTTTATTTTTTCCTTTCTTGATAGATTTAAAAGAGCCAAGTTGGCTCTTTTAAAAACTCATTTCAATTTCATCTGTTTCTTCAACAATTTCATCTTCTTCTAAAGAAGTTTCTTGTTCTTGTTGTAGAGTATATTCTTCAATATACTGTGTCATTTCTTTAGCGTGACTGTTAAATTTTGACATGACATTAGTTGAAAGATTTTCAATATCCAATGATATATCTTCATGAGATTTACCAGCGTTTTCAAGTTGTTTGATATATGAGTTATAATTACCTTTTAGATGTGACTTTAATTGGTCATCTAACTCAAAGCCATACATTCCTAATGACATTGTAGCAAATATATCCGCTTCAATTTCTTTTCTCTCCGTTGTAAAGAGGATATTTGTATTTTGTCCATCTTCTTTCTCACTTTTTTGAGCTTCTAGATTATGATAAAATGCGTGTCCTAGTTCATGCAGCATAACATAGATTTTTTTTGTATCTTCACAGATAGTATTGATGCAAATTGCATTTGATGAAGGCGAGAAGAATCCACCTAATGAAATTGAATCTAATTCTACATCTTCAATAGAATAGGGGGTTCTTTCATTAATATAATTTGCTATTGCTTTGCACATAAAGTTTGCTTTTTCATCCGCTATGCCAACAGAGAAAATTTCTGGATATTTTTCTTTTGGATAGGTCGTTTGCGATATATCAAAGACAGTTCCTTTTCCAAATACAAGTTTTTCTTTTATATCATACTCACCAGCCTTAGCTTTTTCTTTAATTTCAGCACATGCTTCGGATAGGGCAACAGCAACATATTTTGCGTTAGTACTCAAAATAGTGTCTCTATAATTATCAGTAAGCTTTTGATACTTTATAACAGTATCTTTATCAGCGATAATAAACTTTTTTGTCTGTGGAACAAGAATACTTGCTCCGTGCGTTCCTTTTTTCGGATAAGCTCCCATCTTTACCCATGATGCACTTGATTGAACAAATGTAGCATGAGGGTTTTGTTGAAAAATCATTGCGGTATTTCTAGGTGAATAGTTATAGAATCGTGATGAAAATAGAAAGTATTCTATCATCTTGTCTTGGTCGGTTCTATAATTATCAAAAATATCTCTTATGGCTGTTTTTGACAGTTCTTTAGTTTCTTCAACCTGTTTCTTATACTTTTCAAGTTGTTCTGGAGTAGGTGTCCACTTTTTCTTACTATTCTTCGACATCACATAGACCTTCTTTCATTAATTTTACAGTCATATCTTCATCAAGTTCCTTTACAAGTTCTTCATCGACTGTATCAGAGATATTAATGATTTCCTCAACATAACCGATGGCCATTGTGTCAGTATTTCCGACATAGCTTACATTTCTTTTTAAATCTTGTTTAAAACATACGTACATAATTATTTCCTCTTTTCTTTTTTATTGATTAAAGTTAAAAGAGCCATGTTGGCTCTTTATTATAATTCTATTTCAATAGTATTTTCTTTATCTTCTTGAACTGTATCATTACTATTATTTAAAATGTTTTCTTTCATCTTATCATAGGTTTCTTCATCTTTTTCTATAACAATTACATTACGATTTGTATTGAGAGAAGCAATAGCAAAATTCCCTGAACCGCCAAATTGGTCTAAAAGCAATTCATAAGGCTTTGAAATGCAATGAATAATATCTTCTAAAAGTTCAACTGGTTTTTCGGCAGAGTGTATTTTTTCTTTTGCTTTTGCTGGTTGATAGTCAAATGCGGTAGGAAGCATTTTAGATGTTCCAGACATATAGTGAATTTCTAACCCATGTTTTTCTAATATATCTCTAACTTCATAAGAACTTTTACCTTTTACATCTAAATTGTTTTCTCTTGCAATTTGAAGATTTCTTTTTTGATTTAATCTCAACTCTCTAGGTTTGCCATTTGAGAAAATCATGACATCTTCACAGTTGCTTGATTTTCTACCAGTATTGCTTACAAAAGTTCCTTTTGACCATGAAACCTTAGAGTAATATCTAAATCCAGCATCTTTTGCCATTTTTTTGATACTGTAGAGATATTCCATGTTATCTTCATTTTCTTCTGGAAGAAATTCAACAAGGAAAGCTCCCTCTTTTAATACACGTTTTTTTTCAGTAAAATCATTTTGTTCATATCTAAAAAGCTCATATTTTGCAAAGTTTCTATTTCCGCCTTTCAATGATTTAACTAGTGAATAGGGGTGATCCGTAACAATGCCATCAATGCTTTTATCAGGAATACTGCTTAAATCTCTACCATCACCATTTATTAAAAGACATCTTGTTTCTTTTCCTTTAATTTGGGAAGTTACTTGATATACACCTCTACTTATTTTAGAAAATATTCCTCGTTCAACACCTTCATAGATTCTAGCTCTGACAGATTCATCATTGACTTTCATATCTTTGACTGTATTAATAACTTCGGTTGCTTCCTTAGTTGTAAATGATTCATCTTCATAAAAGTAGTCGAATAAATTCATTTGAATAGTGTTCATTATTCTTCAACTCCAAAAACTTTATATAGATGGTTTACAAATTCATTGCTCTCTTGTTTTTGGTAAATAAGATGCAAATGAGGTATTCTATCATGTTGGAAAAAGTGGGGTACTAATGCACCTTTTCTTTTATTCTCTTTAAGAAATTTACTGTATTCACTTAAAATGAGTTTATATATTTCATCAACTTCATCAATATTGTAATTATTATCTTCATCTTCAAAATCAATGAGAACTACTGAATAATGTTCAGGTGAAAAGTTATCTTCAAAATCTTCTTTATTAGAAACATTGAACTCTTTCAATGCTTTCTTTCTATTATCTAATTCAACCATTGAAAAGATTTTTTCTTCATCTTTAGTGCCATCAAATAAATGAATATTACCTTTCATTATGTAATGTTTATTGTAATGTCTTTCAGTAGTAGCAAACATATAGGCTTCAAAATAATTTAGATTTCCTTTTAGTGGATAATCATTATTAAGTAGAATGTTTATCATATAGGTAGCTCCTTTCTTTGTCAAAAAAGAGCCAACATGGCTCTTTTTAGATTTCTATTTCTTCATCTTCATAGACTTCATCAGTTTCTTCTTGCATATCTATTAAAAACTGAGGTACTTCAATATCACTTAATTCCATAGCCTGTTTTAAATTACAATGTTCTGGTAAATGTATATCTCTTTCGATAGAACCTATCGTAAAGGGAATGCTATTCAGTTTTGCTTTTATTTCAATGCTTTCTAGCTGTTTTAATGTAACATAGCCAAATTCGGCATCATGTGGATTACTTAATTGTACATATCCAAACATTAAATAATCTCCATCTTCCTGTTTGTCTCCTTCAGTAATAAGCCATGTACCATGTCCGTATGGATTATAAAACTTTGCAATTACTTCAGCATCAAGTCCTTTTCCATCTTGACTGTATAATGGATATTTTTCAAATTTTTTTTCAAGTTCTTTTGTTAACAGTTTCATTTTGTAGTCTCCTTTATAGATGAAAATGAAATGAGCCAACTTGGCTCTTTTATCCTAAATCTATATAAAATTCTAATTCATCTTCTAATTCCTGTTCTTGTTGATTATCAAATATTTCTTCAAACAGATTTATTTTTTCATTATCACCATTTACTGGTATGATTTTATATTCAGTAATCATTTCTAAAGTAACATCGTCAGGAACATATTTATACATACTTCCATAGCATTTAACTACAAGTTCTTGTTCTTCGTTAAAGAATAGATCAACACCTGAATGGATGTCGGCTGAATTATAAATATTATTAAAGACATCATGAAGCTTATCAGTATAACCATCAATCATCTTATTTTTATGTCCTAAGTCGGTGTATTCTGGTAGAACATAACATTTATAGTTTTTTAAATGTTCGTTGATATACATTTCAAAGTTTTCAATTTCTTTATTGTGTTGCTGTTCGGTTTTTTCATCAGTTGCATCATAGAGTTGAAAACTTGTTACATAGGCATTACCATTGATCTCAGTTACTTTCATTTTTTGATTGTTTTTTTCTATAAAGCTTATAAAACTGATATTGTCATTTTCGTATTGGTTGTTTTCGACCTCATATAAAAATTGTTCTTCTGGCATTTTTAATACTTCGATTGCTAAATTCAGCCATGTTTTAAGTGATTCAATGGATTCTGGGTCATCAATACTCACGTAATTATTATTATTGTCTGCAAATTGCAAATATTCATCTACGATCTTTAATCTAAAATCATTGACTGGTAAATCTTCATTGGTTGAACTGTAATCATTCCAATACTCAATAAGCATAGGAGATTCATAAGACTGTATTACAGTATGCTTATTGTAATGGGCATCTTCTTTAGCATCTTTCATAATAGCATTAACATAACTATCGATTGTAAGTATTCCATCATGATTTAATTTGTAGAACTTATTAATAAAATCTTCATTAGACAGTTCTAGTAGATCTTTGGCTTTTTCTATTGTCATAGATAGCAAACACATATCATTGTCGGCTGTAGACATATTAACCGCATTTATAAGTAGGTTATGCATGATTTCATATCTAAAATTATTGGCATTGTCACTTATGATTTCAATTCCTATATCTTCAATAGATGCAAAATTTGAATGACCATATAGAATTTTATCTACAAATTCATCATCTGACATATCATGTATTTTAATAACATCTCTAGTCCAGTTGATAAATTGTTCATAGCTTTCTTCATCTTTCTTTCCAGCATTTGCTTCAGCGTGATAAAACCATTTTACTTCGATTTCTTTTTTTAATTCAGCAATGGTAGATTCCTTTTCAGCTGATTTATCAAAATTGTCAATATATTTAATTTTTCTTTCAAAGGCTTTTTCATTTGTCTTTTCATTGATAATTTCAAAATCATCTTCATCATATAGAAGTGCAAGAGAACTTCCATTTTCCCATTTAACATGAATTTGCCCAGCATCATCCACATGATCTACAACACCAAGAGTTCCATTTGGAACAGGATTGTAATTATCTTTCATATAATTTAACTTGATTTTTGTTCCTTCAGGGTACATCTTTTTTATTTGTTCAATTTTACTATTTTCATCCATTTTTTTATCTCCTTTGATTGAAATAATTAAAAAGAGCCAACTTGGCTCTTTTATATTTCTAAATCACTTTCAATATCTAATTCTTCATTAGTTTTTGCAATTTCAAAAACGTCTATAGATTCTTCAAGTTGAATATTATCATTCAGTTCTTCAATATTTAATTTTTTTTCACCGAATAGATAGGGCATTATATCCATATAATAATCAAGATTATGTGTTTTTACATACTCGTACATTTGAATGTAATTCATATTTGAAGTATCAACATGATGTGTGTATGCTAATTTAAGTGATAAGTCTTTAAATATGTATTTTTCATAATATCCATTAAGATCGTTAATTAAATTTGCAATACCAATTTCATCTATATCATAGGGTGGGTGAGTTTCTATGTTTGTATCCTCTGAATCAAAAAAATACAAGTTGTCATCAATTATTTTATATGTCAGATTGAAATAATTCATAAATTCTTTTAGTGTTAATTTATTATCTGATTGAACTTTGATAAATAAATCTTTTTCAACTTGACTTTTAGTAAAACATGTTCTATCATAATTTTTAGATAGAGCATATGCTACGCAGTTGGGCAATCGGAGCCCTGTGTGCCTAGCAAGTTGTTCTATTTTTTCTTTTAATTCATTTTTTGGATAATTAGTATTTAATTCAAATTTTTTATTAGCATTTAATGTATTTATGATTAATGAATTGAATTTTTCTTTGCCGTATATAGAAGTAATTTGATTAAGGTCAAAACCACCTCTTTTAGCATCATATCTACATATAGCTATAATAGGGCTACCATCTCTTTCATCTAATTCATCAAGAACAATTACTTTACTTGTTGGTTGGGTAATTGAATCCATGGCAAATAAACTAGTTGAAAGCATATCATAAATATTCATTATAAAAGAACTTCCTATTTCATGTTCATTATTTATTTTTATAACTTTATAAGGGTTTATAATCAATATTTTATTTTCATCTATTTCATCAATGTAATTTAAGCATTTGGTGTTATTAGATATAATCATAGGGTAGTTCATATCATATAAACCATTCATAAGATTAATCAATTGTCTTTCAAAAGAATCAATCTTATTTTTACTGACTATTTTATTATTGATCTTTCTAATTTTGTCTACTTTATTCATTTTATGATTCCTTTCTATTTAAACTAAAAAGAGCCAACTTGGCTCTTTTTTTATATTTCTAGTTCATCATCTTGTTGTATGTCTTCAATTTCTAAATCATTATTAAAGAATTGGTCTAATAATTCCAAGTTTCCCATATCAGAAATAGGTGATTGAATGAATGTAATATTATTATTTTGATAATCATTTTCGATATACATTTTAGTAATAAATTCGCTTAAATCTTCAAGTGTTATTCTTTCACCAACTTCATCTTCAACATCATATTGATAGATTTCTTTAGCATGTTCTACAATACCTTTTATATTTTCAAAATCAACAGTAGGGTAATTTTCTGTTAAATATTCCATTGTTCTATATCTGTCATAATCCATTTTTTCAGCAGTTTTATTGGCATAAAAAGATTTTGCTGTATCATAATCTTCAGTGTATACAAGACTATAAGCCCAACTGTTATTTTCTTTGTTGATGTCACAAGCAACATTATAGAACCCTGATTTATCATTTTTTAATAATGCTACATTTGTTTCTTCATCACGCATTATCACTTTAAAAGGAGTACCATTATTAAAAATAATATTTGGACTTTGCTTAGTATTTAAGCTAGATATTAATTCTTCTGTTTCAATGTCACAATATGATGATAAGTCATCTAATACACTTTGATGTTCAACTAGCCAATTAGCAATTTTATTGTTTAAATTAGGTCGGCTGCTTGACTGGTGTTTAGGATGTACAAAAATATATTGTTCATTGTTTTGTAAACAATCAATGATTTTATCGAGTTCTTTATAAGCACTCAAATATATCTCTTGAATTGCTTTTGCATCTTCTACAAATACACTTAAATCATCAGTATGTTCCGAGAAATCTGTTGATTGGTATTTTTCAATAGCGTGATTATGATCATCAAAATTATAGTTGAAGGTACAACAATTATTGTAAATGAATTTTTCAATAGCGTGATTATGAGCATCAAAATTATCATAGAGCAATTTAAATTGATTTTTCATAATTTCTATAGCTTCAATTTTTGTATAATCAAAAGTTACATTTGGAACAAATACAAATAAATTTTCTCCACAAGGTGAAAACATTTCTATAGAAATATCTTTACCCCTATGAGCGTATAACCATCCTAGATTATTTAGTGCATCAAATGCCTCATGAAAACGTGATTTATTAATATAATCAAAACCTTCTGTAAATCTTGTAAATTTTTTAACAAATGTTTTAGTATCATCACCTTTTTTTTCCGTTACATTAACAATCATACCTCCCGTATTAGTATTTTCTACATCATAATAAGTATCCATTTTTAATCCCTCTTTCTATTTATATATTGAAAAACAAAAGAGCCAAGTTGGCTCTTTTTAAATTTCTAGTTCATATTCTTCTTCATCAGTTTCTTCTTCAATGGTGTTTATTTTGTGTATAACATCAAAGTAATCAGCTTTAAATACTTCCTTATGAAAGTCTAAATGTCTTTCATCAAAGCAAATAACTCTTTTATTGCCAAAAGCTGTTTCACTTCCTTTGAAATCAGCATATTTAGGAAATGTACTATCAGAAGAAACAATCATCATATCTTCTTTTTCATCAAACTTATTTTCAAAGTAATCCTTTTTGTCACTAAAATAATTTTCAAATTGATTGTATTCATCAACATAACCTATATTGTACAAAGCTGTTATATTGAAATCAATCTGACCCGTTTGTTCATCATATTCGCAATAGGTAAGCATATCACTTGCTTCAAGAAGAGAAATTACATGATTGAATTCATTGTTATCAAGGTGATATTGTTCTTGAATATCTTTTTTATCACATATCCAATTACACGAAAAAGATTTTTCCATGGCATGATAAATAATCATGTCTTTTATATAGGAATAGTACAGTTCCATAGAATCTTGCAATGTAACATTCAATGATTCTAAACTTTCTTTAAGATTTGTAGCATCATCCATAAAATATTCTAAAGGATGTACAGAATTTATTTTTTTATATCTTTCCTTTGCCCATTCGTTGATGTTTAAAGATTGGATTTCATCATGTATTCTATTTTGAAGATTTTTGATAATATGTGTCATTGAATCATGAGGATCATCAATATCTATTGAAAGCCATAGCCTTTTGAGATTACTGAAACCAATACCTAAATTTACTGTCTTATTATCAATATAATATTTGACATTATTTTCTTTTAAGTTGTGTGAAAGTATTTTTATCTTTTCTTGAATACTATTTTTGTTTAGAAGCTCATAGTCTAATTTATCGTTTATTTTAGAAAATTCTTCTTTGCTTATCCTTTTTTGAATTAGATCTTTTAATGATTTAGTTGTTTTTCTATATCCACTATTAGTTTTAGTTCTAGTAGTAAGTTCATTGTTATCTAAATCAAAATTTTCAATAATATCACATTTTGCTTTTTTCTTTAATGAATTCATGAGACTATTTATTTTATCCTGATCTTCAATACATGAGAAGAAATATATAGAAAATTCATCATTAGAGTAAGCTTTACTTACAGCGTCAACACCAAATTCTTTAGTTAGTTTTAAAAATTCTTCTTCATATTCATTTTTGAATAAAATACTGTTTTGTGTTTCTTTATATTCCATTTAAATGTTCCTTTCTAATTAATGTAATAAAAGAGCCAAGTTGGCTCTTTTACAAAGTTTGTGCATCATGTTCTTTGATTTCTTCATTTTGTTCATTTTCTACTGGTTCAATTTTTGAATCATAACTATCGTGTACTTTTAAAACAGTATAACGTTCAGGGTGTTCTTTCATGATTTCTCTTTTTCTAGCATTTTCTTCATAATAATGTTTTACTTGCAAAAGCTGGTTAAGATCATTTATTTTTAACTGTTCATGTCCTTTAAGTTTGAATTTTACACTTTTAATATCAAATGCTTTTTCTTCAATACTTTCATTTTCTGATATTTTAAAAAGAGATTTATTTTTATATGCTTCAATTATTTTATTGGAAGCTGTTTTTCCAGCATCATCTAAATCAAGCATTAGTCTTATTTTTTTAATATCTTTGAGTTCTTCGTTATTTTTAAGATTGTATTTCAAAGTTGATAGGGCACAACCGCAACCTGATGATGCAAGAATATGAGCATTAGGATTATCTTTGGTTAAAGTAGCATAACTTAATCCATCAATTACTGCTTCAGTAACAACCAATGTATCTGTAGGAATAGGGCATTTGTAAAAGAATCCATTTTGCTTATTTGAACCATAGACATCTAATTGAAATTTAGTTTCTCCAGTTCCTCTTCGACAACCAAAAACAGGCTTTTCTTTGTTTTCTAAATCGTATGATATAAATACAGCGTTATGAAAAGTATCTTCAAATAATAAATGCTTATTTATTAGATCCTCAACCAAATCTTTATCTAAACATCTTTTATGTGTTAAATAATCAATTACTGTTTGATTATTTTCATTGGCAATAGGTAGAACAAATTCTTTTTGTCGATATGTTTCTTCAAGCTCTTCATCATATAAATAAATATCCTTATCAATTCCATCATATTTTGTGTAATAAAAATCTAAAAGTTTAGCAAGTCCTTCAGCTTTAGAAAATTGATTATACTCACAATAAAAGTCAACCACATTGAGAGGTTGACTTCCTGTTCTTGCATTCCAAAATACTCTGTTTGACTTTAAATCAAATACCATTGAACTATGTTCTTTTGCTTTCAAATATCTTTGATTGCTTCTAGCACGTTCCATATTAAGATTTAAAATATTTGTTGCTACATCTATACAACGAAGATTTGATAAAAGTTTTTCTACATTCTCTTTTCTAAAAGCTTTTTCATTAATAACATGCTCATTATCCTGAACTAATTGAATGGTCTCTTTCATAGTAAGTATCCTTTCTTTATTTCTAGATAAAATAAAAGAGCCAACTTGGCTCTTTTATTTATTTGGGAGAGGACTCAATAAATGAGATTGATTTGATTATAAACGAACTTGAAAATATCATTTAGGAGTCCACAAAGTTGAAAGGTCATTTACATAACTTTCAACTATAGATATTTTACTATATATAAATAACCGTTTTCTCTACTTTTTTTCCACGAAAAGTGAATATTTGCTGAATATCGCTGAATATTTTGAATATTTTCTATAATTTTCTTCTTTATACCAAAAAAGAGCTTGATGACAGCTCAATCTTGGATTTTAAAAAAGGAAGTTTTTATCAGTTAAGAATGATGATTACAAGACTTGATTTTTAATCTTAACTAATAAAAATGGAATATGAAAAAATCAGGTTGGACTATGGAGAGATCCAACCATCTGTATAATAGCACTAACTGAAAAATTATTTCTCTACTTTTTTTCCAAAATAAAAAAGAGCCGAGTTGGCTCTTTTGAGAAAAATTGGGAGGGTTTCTATGATTATAGAACCCTTTGAAAAAGATAAATGTTTAAATCAACTGCTAAATTGATTTAACATAGTTAAAAGATTGCTGTTCTTTTAACTATTATTAGTATAGCATACGGTAATAAATAAAATCTCAACTTTTTTTCCACGTAGTTTAGAAAAATATTTCAGATTTTATGAAATATATTATTATTGTTATAATTTGTCGAAATATGGTTTATATTATGATATAATTTTAAAGCACTTAAGTGCCTATGGAGGATCTAGCATGTTAAAACATCATACTAGGAGACTAGCATTGATGTAAAAATTAAGGAGATTGAATGGAATATTTAATTATTCTTTATTTAATCATTTTAGCAACTATTAAATTTTTAAAATAGTAGCTCTTAATTAATACACTTTGCTAGTATCCAAAATAGCGAAAAAGGAAGAATTGCAGTTCTTCCTTTTTCTTTATACACTTTGCTAGTCATCTGACTACATTTATAGTATATCATATTTTTTTTAAAATAAAAGATGAAAATATTTTTAAATTTAGTTCATAGAATGTACAATAAAAGAAATTTGAGAAGTTAATTTTTTATTTGCTTTTTTTTATGTAGAAAAGGAAGAATTGTAGTTCTTCCTTTTCTTTCAGTCTATTAATGCTAGTCCAATGACTACATTAATAGTATATCATAATTGTTAACAAAGATAAAATTATTAATACATCAAGGTACATGGAACAATTGTTTTATTTATAGAATTATCATAAAAAGGGGAATCAATAAGATAAATGTAGGAATTTGGTAGAAAAAGCATTTCTTTTTCTCGTTCAAGATTACAATTCACTGACTTTCCCATATAAAGTCCACATGTATTTTTTTTAACATAAATTTTCAATAGATACTTTCTATCAGAGAATTCTTTACTTTTTACAATATTTTTTGACAATGATGTAGAAAGAAATCCCTTGTGTTTTGTTCCTACACCTTTCTTATTATTATTTATAATCGTGAAAAATTCATCATCTTTAATTGAACGATACACAATTACATCCTCTGGAATTTGAGAATAAATGATTGAATTCATTAGTAATAAAAGATGTGCATATTTTTGATTACTCAAAGAATTTAAATCATTTGCTTCTAAAGCATCATTAATTGCCTTGAAGTAAGTTCCTTTATAGGCTTTGATGGAATTTAATGGAAAATCCCAATCTGATTTACTACAATACTTAGCAAGGCGGTCAAGGTTATTAGATTGTTGTTTTACTATATAATCCAACTTATTATTTTCAATCCATTTGTTTATTTCTAAATTATTATCAAATGAAATGAATTTCTTCTTTTCTTCAGGTGATAGATTGAAGAATATATCACCATAATTATAAATATTTTTTTTGTTCATAACTTTTTATTCTCCTTATATGGTCATTATAATATAAATAAATTTGCTGTGAAGTCTTGGATACACTATATTAAATTTTTTTATGAATTCACCAACCTTTCATTAGCAATATACAATAAAGCATTCATTTGTTATACTCATGGCATTTTAAAATAAAAAAAGAGCCAAAATGGCTCATATTCAATTTGTTTATATGTCAAGGAATACTTATTATTTTAAACTAGTATACTATAACATCAAACTAGAAAGCTAGAATTGATGTACTTGGTGTATTTATCTAAATATTCATTTAATAAGGTATAGAATTTTAAGATAAAGATCCATTTGAACTACAAGTTAATGTAACAGAACAACTTCGTGTTTCTACAGCTGTACCATCTACATATCTTTTTGCTGTTGCTTTAGCAGTAGCTTTGTTCCCTGATTTGGAAGCACTTTTTGA
>ERZ857998.592-NODE-592-length-49516-cov-6.840945_pt1 | contig 49516 bp, 68 predicted proteins | sample MGYA00519954_ERZ857998 | MGnify/ENA primary metagenome ERZ857998 (study PRJEB31778, sample SAMEA3449424) | human gut metagenome | biome: human gut; feature: human-associated habitat; material: faeces | place: United Kingdom | collected 2010/2012 ...
CATCTAATATCCTTGGTATTGCTATTACTAGTATTACTGCTAGTATTACTATTACTGCAAGTAGTTCTATTAGTGTGAATGCATTTTTCTTTTTTCTCATATCCTTATCTCCTTCTATCTATACTATATATTTATTATACCCCCTCCCCTATGTTTGTCAAGGGTTTTTTTTTATAAAAATGTAAAATTTTGATAAAAAAATAGATATTTAATAATAATATCTATTGCATTTATTTAATATTCAACGTTATTTAAGTATAATCCCTCTGCACCTGCCGTTTTTCCAAATGAGCATCTATCTTTTGATTTTAGTATATAATCTATACTTTTATTCTTTGTACTAACTTCTATTAATGCTCCCACCATATTCCTCACTTGATATTTTAAGAATCCATTACCTATAAATCTAAAAATTAATATATTATTTTCTTTAGTTATACTTGCATCATATATTGTTCTTACATATGATTCTTTCTTTTCTTCTTTATTTACAAATGCACTAAAATCATGAGTACCTTTTAAATATTCTATTTCTTTTTTCATTTTTTCTATATTTAATTCTTTATTATATTGATATACATAATTTCTTTCTATTGGATTATATTCACCCATATTGAGTTTATATATATATTCTTTCTTTTTAACCATATATCTAGCATGAAAAGATGCATCTACTACTTCTACATTCTTTATATATATATCTTTATCAGTATATGTATTTAATGCACATTTAAGTTTATATAATGTAATATTTTTATTTAAATCAAAATGTGCTTTTTGATTAATAGCATGCACACCTTTATCTGTTCTACCAGATGCATGAATATCGACGCTTTCTAAACCATTAATAAACTTTAATGCATCTTCAATAGAAGATTGTATAGTTCTTAAATTAGGTTGTTTCTGATATCCATTATAATTAGAACCATCATATGAAAATGTAATTAAATACCTCATATTTTTACCTCCATAATCAAATAAATTAGAAAAAGTGTTGTATGTAATACGATTATCAATTGATCAAATTTACCATACTCTTCTTCTTTATAAACAGTTCTTTTTTCATTAACTCTATATAATCTAAGTTCAAGTACGTCTGATATTTGATCAGATCTTTTAAAAGCTAAATTAAATATAGGAATGAAAATAGACACTAATTTATCGCATCTTTCTTTCAACGTTCCACTTAAATCTAATCCTCTACTATATTGAGATTTTAAAACTTTGCTCGATTGTTCAAATATTATAGGAATAAATCTTATAGCAAGTGATATAGTAAGGGCTAAAGCAGGTACATTTACATTAAATATTTGTAACGGCTTTAACAATCTAGTTAATCCATCTATTAAATCATTTGGTTTTGTAGTATAAATCATTACACCCGAATAAAGTATAAATAACAATAGTTTTAAAACAGATATAATAGTATCTCTAATAGGAACATCAAATATTAAATTTATTAAAAATATAAATGTAATTAATGATATACCAAATTTTAAATTTTTAAAATATAGTTTCATTGGAACATTTGAAAGAACCATTAATATTAACACACTCAAAAATAATATAATTAAAAATAATATTCTTTTTGATAATAATACTAAAAAAGTAAATAATAATATACATATTATTTTATAAAAAGAATTCATACTATGAATAATTGATTTTGTATTATAATATCTAGTTATATAAAGATTATACATTTCTATATACTTCCTTTATTAAATCATTTATACTCTTTGTATGCATTAATTTTATATTTTTTTTAGTTCTGACTAAATTTTCAAATTTTATTATATTGGGTATTGGAATATCATATTTTTTAATTAATTTTGTTTCACTAAATACACTATCAGTATCACCATATAAAATTATTTTACAATCGCCAATTGCAATTATTCTTTCTGATATTTCATATAACAAATCAATATCATGACTAACTATAATTATAGTTTTTCCATATTCATTTTTTAATTTTTTTATTATTTTTATTAATTTTTTCTTATTCTTACAATCAAGTCCAATAGTTGGTTCATCAAACAAAATTATTTTTGGATTATATACAAGCACAGATGCAATTGCAACCAATCTCGCTTCTCCACTACTTAATTCATTTAATTTTTTATCTAAATACTCTTCTTTTAATCCAACTAACTTAAGTGCATCTTTTGCATTTAGTTTTTTAATTTTAAAATTTTTTAACGCAAATTCTATTTCTTTTTTTACTGTTACTTCAAAAAATTGTTCTTCTGGAAATTGAAATACAAAACCAATATTTTTTTTATTTTCTTTTTTTGTAGATTCAATACCATTTACTAAAATCTTACCTCTTGTTGGCTTTAATAATCCATCTATTAATTCCAATAAAGTAGTTTTACCACTACCACTTTTACCTATTAAACCATAAATTATATTATCATCTAATTCTATATTTATATCTTCTATTATATTTTTTTCTGAAAATTCATTATATTTAAATGAAACATTTTTAAAATCTATTGCCATAAATCATCCACCAACATTTCTATATTACAATATAACTTATCTACTAGACCATATAATTTAAGTTTTAATGATAACTCTATTTCGAATGGGATACTTATTCCTAATTTGTTTAATATTTTATCATATTCCATTACTTTTAATGGAGAACCATCTAAAACTATCACTCCATCACTTAAAACAAGTAATCTTTCTGAATAATATGATTCTTTTAAATCATGAACCACATTTATTATAGTCATACCTTTTTTATTTAATTTTTTTAAAATTTTTAATATATTATTCTTATCATTTTCATCTATCATTGATAATGCTTCATCAAGTATTAAAATCTTTGGATTATGTATAATTGCACATGCCAAAGCTACTTTACATTTTTCACCCCCAGATAACTCATTAGGTCGTGAATTTAAAATATTTTTAATGCCTAAAAGTGTACTTATTTTTTCAATTTTATCTTTCATTTCTTCTTTTGTATAACACAAATTTTGAAGAGTAAAAGCAAGATCATCTTCTATAGTTTCTGATATAAATGTATTATCCAAATTATCAAATATAACACCAATATTTTTTCTTATATCATATATATTTTCTTTATTAAGTTCTAGTCCACAAATAGTAATATCAGCTTCAGTTTTAACCAAACCAGTCAATATTTTTAGTAATGTAGATTTACCACTACCATTTGGACCAGTTATAGTTACAAAACTTCCTTCTTCAATATCAAGAGAAAATTTATCAAATACAAATTTATCTAAATATCTAAATGTTAATTTGTTTATATTAATAATACTATTCATAAAACCACCAATACTTTTTATTATACATATTTTATAAAATTAAGTAAAGAAAATAGCATATTTTATAGTATTTAGTTAATAATAGTAATGGGTGATAATATGAACAAAAAACAAAGTATAGATTGTTCAGTACATGATTGCAAATATTGTGATTGTAGTTGTGATAAGTGTAAGCTAAATTGCATAAAGGTTTGTAATTGTGGACATGATGAAACAAAAGAAAATACAATGTGTGATAGTTTTAGAAAAAAGTAAAAAATATAGAAAATTCTATATTTTTATTTTTTGCTACCTTTTCTTATTTTGAATATTATATGCTATTTTTAGCATTAAATTAGTAGGTGCTAACTTACTAAAAAATATTCCAAGTTTCATATATAATGTTGGTATTATTATTAATTTATTTTTAAACATTTTATCTATTGCATATTTTGCTACATAATCACTAGTTGTTGACTTTATCTCAAACTTAACATTTGCAACATTATTAAAATTTGTTTTAACAGGACCTGGACACAATACACTAATATGTACATTTGACTTATCATGTTTTAATTCTTGATATATTGCCGTTGTTAACCTTAAAACATATGCCTTTGTTCCGTAATATGTAGACATAAGCGGTCCTGCTTGAAATGCTGCACTAGATGACACATTAAGAATATAACCAGAATCTCTTTTAACAAAATCTTTTAAGAATAATTTAGTTAATATATGAACTGCAACTACATTTACATCTATCATATCTAGTTCTTTTTGTAATGGTGTATTAACAAATTCACCAAATTCACCAAAACCAGCATTATTAACTAATATATCTATATTCTCCTTTTTAGTCATTTCATATAGTTTAATGCAATTATCTTTCTCTTTTAAATCCATAACTATTATCTTAGATTTAGTTTTTAACTCCGATTTTACTTCTTTTAATTTATCTTCTTCCCTAGATACTAGAATAATATCATATCCAAGTTCTGATAAATAAATCGCCATATCCTTTCCTATACCACTAGATGCTCCTGTTATTAATGCTTTCATAAATCACCTCATTATTTTTTTTTACATTCACTATAATATTTGTTAAGTGTAGTTCTATAAAGATTTCCACTAACTTCGTCCAATTTTTCTAAATAATCACACACATCATATGCATATTTCAAACTATTATCATCATATATGCAATCAATTAAATAGTCAAGATAATACTCTATCATATTTACATCCTTAGATTTATTAGATATATAATTATTAATAACATCAGCAAGTTTTGTAAAGTTGTATTTTTTACTATCCTGTAGCTTTTCTACCAATGACTTTAATTCTTCCATACTATTATAACTTCCTTCCTAATATAAACATTCCTCACTGATTATTAATCATATCACCCATCATACATTTTGTCTATATGTTTATTAAACATATAGTTAAAATCACTTGAATATAGAGAATATACTCAATATTATATTTTATTACAATTATTTCTATAGTATTCAACCAAAATATAAATATTAAAAAAAGAAGAAATTATTTAGTTTCTTCTTCATTTTTTACTTTTTTAGAAGTTTTTGCAGTTTTAACTTCATTCTTAGCTGGTTCAGCTTTTTCATCTACTAATTTTAATATTACCATTAAAGCATCATCGCCTTTTCTTTCAGATAATTTTAACATAGTAGTATATCCACCATTTCTATTTTTTGAACGATCAGCTAACTCAAATACTTTCTTAGTTGCTTCATTATCATTTTGAAGGAACGCTAATATCTTACGTCTAGAAATTAAACTACCTTCCTTTGCATATGTAACCATTTTATCAAATGATTTTCTTACTTCTTTTGCTCTTGTTTCAGTTGTAGTTATAGATTCGTTCATTATTAAATCTTTTGTTAAATTGGCTAACATGCTTCTTCTATGTTTACTTACTACACCTAATTTTCTATAAGCCATATTATCACTCCTTACTATTCATCATTTCTAAATGATAGACCCATTTCTTTTATTTTATCCATTACTTCTTTTAATGATTTTCTACCAAGATTACGTATCTTCATCATTTCATTTTCTGACTTATTTACTAAATCCTGAACATTGTTTATAGCTGCTCTCTTTAAGCAATTATAAGCTCTTACTGATAACTCTAAATCATCTATTGAAGTTTCTAATATTTTTTGTTTTGGATCCTCTTCATTTTGCTTCATTAAGCCCCTTATTGCATCTGTAAACTCTGGTGAATCAATCTTATCTAATTGAGCCATTAATATACTTGATGCCATCTTAACTGCATCTTGAGGTGCTAATGAACCATCTGTCCATATTTCAAGTACTAACTTATCAAAATTATTATTTTGACCAACACGTGCCTTTTCTACTTCATAATTAACTCTTTCTACTGGTGAGTATAGTGCATCTATAGCAATAGTGCCTACCTTCATATCTGTTAAGTATTGTTTTACTTCATCAGCTACTAAGTATCCTCTACCTCTTCCTATAGTTAATTCCATTTCTAATTTTCCACCTTCAGCAAGTGTACATATTGTTTGATCTGGATTTATTATTTCAAGTGTTGGCTCTTTAGCCAAAACGCTTGCTTTTAACTCTCCTTCTCCTTTAACACTTATTTTAACTGTAACCGCTTCATTAGTGTTTTTCTTAACTACTATTTTCTTTAAATTTAATACAATTGAAGTTACATCTTCTATTACGCCTTCTATTGTTTGAAATTCGTGCATTACTCCTTCAATTTTTACACTTGTTATAGCATCCCCTGGTAAAGATGACAAAAGTATTCTTCTAAGTGCATTACCTATTGTTATACCAAATCCTCTTTCCAATGGTTCTAAAACAAATTTTCCATAATTATTACCTTCTATATATTCAGTCATTTTATATTCTGGTCTTTCAAATGCAAGATAATTAATATTATCCTCTTTAAAACTCAAATCTACTGATACATTTAATTTTTCTTCAGTAACTTTATCAGACATTATAATTCACTCCTTTCAATTATTATCCACGTGGTCGCTTTGGTGGACGACATCCATTATGTGGAATAGGTGTTACATCGCTCATAGCCATTACTTCTAAGCCACCTGTTTGTAAAGAACGTAGAGCAGTATCTCTTGCAGGTCCTACACCATTTACATATGCTTCTACCTTTCTCATACCAGCATCATATGCTGCCTTTGCAGCTGCTTCTGCAGCCATTCCTGCAGCAAATGGAGTCTTTTTCTTTGAACCCTTATATCCAATAGTACCTGCTGATGCCCAACTTACAGTATTACCATCCATATCTGTAATAGTAATAATAGTATTATTATAAGTTACATGAATATGTGCTTGTCCTTCAGGTACATTCTTTTTAACTTTACGTTTTCTAGCTTTATATGCCATATTTGTTCCTCCTTAACTATTATTTTTTCTTATTAGCAACAGTCTTACCTTTACCCTTACGAGTTCTTGCATTCCTATTGGTTCTTTGACCCCTTACAGGTAGTCCTTTTCTATGACGTATTCCTTGGTAAGATCCAATTTCCATTTTATTCTTGATATTTAAACCAACTTCTCTTCTTAGATCTCCCTCTACTAAATATTTAGATACTTCATCACGAATACGCACAACTTCTTCTTCAGTTAAATCCTTTGCTCTTGTATCAGGATTAACTTTTGCATCTTTTAAAATTGTCTTTGATAATTTTCTTCCTATACCATAAATATAAGTTAAAGCAATTTCAACTCTCTTATTATTAGGTATATCTACTCCTTTAATACGTGCCATTCTTACACCTCCTATTATCCTTGTCTTTGCTTGTGCTTTGGATTTTCACAAATTACAAGTACTTTACCTTTTCTTTTTATGACCTTACATTTGTCACATATTGGTTTAACTGATGGTCTAACTTTCATTTTAATTCCTCCTATCCTTTTCTATAGGTTATACGCCCACGTGTTAAGTCATAAGGTGATACTTCTATTTTTACTGTGTCACCTGGTAAGATACGAATGTAATTCATTCGAATTTTACCAGAAACGTGAGCTTCAACAGTAAATCCATTTTCTAATTCAACTTTAAATTTACCTCCAGGTAATACATCTATTACCTTTCCTTCTACCTCGATTGCATCTTTATTTGCCATCTTATTAATCACCTCGCGTTAAAATTTCGTATCCAGTGGATGTTACTACAACAGTATGCTCAAAATGTGCCGATGGACTATAATCTTCAGTTACTATTGTCCAATCATCATCAAGCATAACTACATCATCACCACCCAAATTAAGCATTGGTTCAATCGCAAACACCATACCTTCTTTTAAAACAGGTCCTGTGTTTGGTGTACCATAATTAGGTATCTCTGGATCTTCATGAATATTAGTTCCTACACCATGTCCAACTAGTTCTCTTACAATCCCTAGATTGTGTTTTGAAGCATAAGAACCAATTGCTGAACATATATCTCCAAGTTTATTTCCTGGTTTTACTTCTTTTAATCCTTCAAATAAACTTTTTTCAGTATGCTCTAGCAAATATTGTTTCTCCTCAGAAATTTTTCCAACTGGATAAGTCCAAGCAGAATCACCATGGTACCCTTTATAACATACTCCAATATCTACTGAAATTATGTCACCCTCTTTTAATTTTCTATTAGAAGGTATACCATGAACTACCTCATCATTAACTGATGTACATATTGATGCAGGAAAACCATTATAATTTTTAAACGATGGAGTACATCCTTTACTTAATATAAATTTTTCTGCTATCTTATCTAACTCTTTTGTAGTAATACCTGGTTTAATATACTTTTCTACTTCCTTATGAGTTAAATATGTTAATCTACCTGCTTCTCTTAGTAATTCTATTTCTCTTTCACTTTTTATTGTTATCATATGCGCCTACTTTTCTATAATAAATTTAATTTTATTAAATATATTATCCTTACTATCACTACAATTTACAGTTTCAAGTAAATTTAAATTTGTATAATAATCAATAAGTGGTTTAGTTTTTTCTAAATAGGTATCAAATCTATTGCTAAATTTCTCTTCTGTATCGTCCATTCTTTTTTCTAACTTTCCACCACATTTACTACATTCATCTTCTTTAAGAAATGTATCAAAATATGTATTATATATTTCTCCACAATCTTTGCAAGTCACTCTACCCAATGCTCTTTTCATAGCAGTATCTTTATCTATATCAAAGTAAATAACTTTATTTACTTTCATACCAACTTCATTTAATATTTCATCTAACATATGTGCTTGCTCTAAAGTTCTTGGAAATCCATCGAAAATGATTCCTTCAACATTACCCAAAGAACAAATTTTTTCTTTAAGTAATTTTGCCATTAATTCATCACTTACTAATTTACCATTATCTATTAAAGCTTTTATTTCACAACCAAGGGGTGTATTAGTTTCAGCTATTTCTCTTAATACATCACCTGTTGATATATGATAGAAATTATAATTATCTCTTAATAAAGTTGCCTGAGTTCCTTTACCAGCAGCAGGGGGAGCAATAAATACTACATTCATTATTTATAACTCCTACTATAATTTCTGCTTACTAGTTGATTTTCTATTTGATTATATGTTTCAAGCGCTACTCCAACAACTATTAACAATCCTGTGCCTCCAACTGTTACATTCTTTGGCATATTAGGAATTAAAGAACATAGAATTGGTAGTCCTGCTAACACAACTAAGAATAAAGATCCTACAACAGTAAGGCGATTTAACACTTTACTAATATATTCTTCTGTATTCTTTCCTGGTTTTATTCCAGGCATATATCCACCATTCTTTTTCAAGTTTGATGATAAATCTTTTGGATTTATTTGCATAAATGTATAAAAATATGCAAATACAAATATTAATATTACATATAGTATAAATCCAACTGGTGTTGTATAAACTATATATTTATTTACAAAATTTGTAAACCCTGCATTATTTATAAAATTTGCTATTGTACCAGGTATTGATATTAGAACTGATGCAAATATTACTGGAATAACACCAGCAGAATTTAATCTTATTGGTATATAAGTTTGCTCTCCGCCGTATGCACCTGTAGTTCTATTTGAATATTGAATTGGTAATCTTCTTTCTGCTTTATCAATAAATATTATACCTACTATTATTACTAAATATATGAATATAAATAGTAAGAATAACAATAATCCAATAATAGTTTTTGATAATTCTCCAAAAGTTACAAATCCATTCCAAGCAGATATAAACATACTAGGTAAATTACCAACAATACCTGCCATAATTATTAATGATACACCATTTCCTACACCTTTTTGAGTAATTTGATCTCCTAACCACAAAAGAAGTGCAGTTCCAGCTGTTAATATAATTGCAATTCTTAAATATTCAAGCGCTCCTCCTGTTTGACCATATATTGCAAACGAAAACACGTAACCTTGAATAAATGCAATTATAATTCCTAGATATCTTGTTATCTTATTTATTTTCATCCTACCTGTTGCACCCTGATTTTTTAAATCAGAGAAATATGGAAACACATCCATTTGCAAAAGTTGTGTAATAATTGATGCATTAATGTATGGCCCTACACCAAGTGCAAATATTGAAAATGATTCAAGTGCACCACCACTCATTGCATTCCACAATTCCAAGAATCCTAAATCTTTTGTTAACGCTTGTGTACCAGGAACTGTTATTGAAGTTCCTAATTTAAATACAAATAATACAAATAATGTAAATAATATTCTATTTCTAATATCTTTGTTTTTAGGGCTAAATATTTGCTTAAAAGTTGCAAACATATTAGATCACCTCTACTTTTCCACCTGCTGCTTCTATCTTTTCTTTTGCAGTCATAGAAAACTTATGTGCTTTTACAGTCAATTTCTTTTCTAGAACTCCATTTCCAAGAACTTTGATGCCTGATAATTGTTTCTTAACAATACCAGTTTCTTTTAATAATTCTGGTGTTACAACAGTATCATTATCAAATCTATTTAAATCTGATAAATTAATTACCGCATATTCTACCTTAAAGTTTGCGTTACTAAATCCTCTTTTTGGTAATCTTCTATATAGTGGTAATTGTCCACCTTCGAATCCAGCTTTTCTACTATATCCACTTCTTGCCTTTTGTCCTTTATGTCCTTTACCACTAGTCTTACCCATTCCACTAGAAGTACCTCTACCTACTCTTTTAGCTATTTTTTTAGAACCTTCATTTATTTTTAATGTATTTAACTTCATTATCCTAAAATCTCCTCTACTGTTTTTCCTCTAAGTTTTGCAATGTGAGTAGCGCTTCTTTGAGATGTTAATGCATTCATAGTAGCTCTAACAACATTTATCTTAGTATTTGATCCAAGTGATTTAGATACAACATCCTTAACACCTGCAAGTTCTAATACAGCTCTAACTGATCCACCAGCTATTATACCAGTACCGGCTTTAGCTGGTTTAATAAGTACTCTAGCTGCGCCACTAACACCAGTAGCTTCATGTGGTATAGTTCTCTCTTCAACAAGTGCGATTCTAACAACATTCTTTGTAGCAGATTGGATTGCCTTTTTAACAGCATCTTGAACTTCGTTTGCTTTTCCTGTTCCAAAACCAACAGTTCCTTTTCTATTTCCTACTACAACAGTAGCAGCAAATCTAAAACGACGTCCACCTTTAGTAACTTTAGTAACACGATTAACAGCAATTACTAATTCTTCATATTCTTTTGCTTTGGGTTCATTAAATCTACGTTTCTCCATAGCTCCTCCTAGAATTCCAAACCGTTTTCACGTGCAGCATCAGCAAGTGCTTTTACACGTCCATGATATAGGTAACCACCTCTATCAAATACTACAGTTTTGATTTTTGCTTCTCTTGCTTTTTCAGCAATACTCTTTCCAACTAATTTAGCAGCTTCTATATTTCCACCATTTTCTATTTTTAAATCTTTATCCATTGAAGATGCACTAACTAATGTTATTCCTTTTTCATCATCAATTATTTGAGCAGTAATTTGCTTATTTGATCTAAAAACACTTAATCTTGGTGAATCACTTGTTCCACTTAACTTAGTTCTTATACGACTATGTCTAGCTTTACGAGCTTCATTACGAGATATTTTTTTAATCATAACATAATCTCCTTTACTTATTATTTAGCGGCCTTTTTGCCCTCTTTACGACGAATAACCTCGCCTTTGTAACGAATACCTTTACCCTTATATGGTTCTGGTTTTCTAACTTTTCTTACATTCGCAGCAAATTCACCAACTAATTCTTTATCTATTCCTTTTACAACTATTTCAGTATTACTTATAGCATCAACTGTAAGCCCTTCTGGAATAGTTATTTTTACAGGATGAGAATATCCTGCATTTACGGTTAATAATTTACCTTGTACTTGAAAACGATATCCAACACCGATTATTTCTAAGCCCTTTTCAAATCCGTTAGTAACTCCTTCAATCATATTTTTAATGATTGCATTAGTAGTACCTTGCATAGCATTTGCACTTGCACTTTCATCGGCTTTTTCAACAGTTAAAGTATTTCCATCCATTTTAACAATTACACTCTTTGAAATAGGGAAATTAAGTGAACCCTTAGGTCCTTTAACTGTAATAGTATTATTTTCAATTTCTGCACTAACGCCTTCTTTTAACGTTAACACTCTATTACCAATACGACTCATATTTATCCTCCTTTGTAATTGTTACCAAATGTATGCTAATACTTCACCACCAAGGTTAGCTTTTCTTGCTTCCCTATCAACCATAAGTCCTTTTGATGTTGAAATTATTGCTATTCCTAAACCATTTAATACAGTAGGAATTTCTTCTTTTTTAGCATATACACGTAATCCTGGCTTAGAAATTCTTTTAAGTCCAGTAATTACTCTTTCCTTTTTTGCACCATACTTAAGTTCTATAACCATCATACTACCATTATCTCTTTTTTCAATTTTATATCCATTGATATATCCTTCATTTTTCAAGATATTAGCAATTTCAGTCTTTAACTTTGAAGTAGGTACTAAAACTTCGTTATATTTTAACTGATTAGCATTACGAATTCTTGTAAGCATATCAGCAATTGGGTCAGTTACTACCATTTTATTTCCTCCTCCCAAATTTTACCAACTTGATTTTTTAACGCCTGGAATTTGTCCATTATTTGCAAGTTCTCTAAAACAAATACGACATATACCAAACTTACTCATTACTGCATGAGGTCTTCCGCATCTTTCACAACGAGTATATTCACGTACCTTAAATTTTTGTGGTCTCTTTGATTTTACAATCATACTTTTTTTAGCCATATATATCCTCCACTACTTTCTAAATGGAATTCCTAGTCCACTTAATAAATCATAAGCTTCTTCGTTAGTTTTTGCAGTTGTAACGAATACTATATCCATACCACGAACTTTTACGACTGTATCGAATTCGATTTCAGGGAAAATTAATTGTTCTTTTATTCCTAATGTATAATTTCCTCTTCCATCAAACGCCTTATTTGATACTCCTCTAAAATCTTTAACACGTGGTAATGAAATTCTTATAAGTTTTTCTAGGAAAACATACATATTTTCACCACGTAATGTAACTTTGCATCCAATAGGAGCACCTTCTCTTATCTTAAAACCAGCAATAGATTTTCTTGCTTTAGTTACAACTGGTTTAGCACCAGTAATAAGTTCAAGATCTTTAACAGCTCCTTCTAAGAATTTACTATTCTCTTTTGCATCTCCTACACCCATATTAATTACAATTTTTTCAATTTTAGGTACTGCCATCAATGTTGTGTAATGGTATTTTTCTTTTAAACTAGGAACAACTTCCTTAAAATATTTTTCTTTTAGGCGGTTCATAGATACCCTCCTTCCAATTAATCAATCTTTTCATTAGATTTCTTAGAAATTCTAACTTTTTTGCCATTTTTATTTATTTCATGACCTATTCTTGTGCTTTTTCCACTCTTTGGATCAGACATCATTATATTAGAAATATGAATAGGATGTTCTCTTTCAACTATTCCTCCTGTTTGATTAGTTGCATTTGGTTTTTGATGTTTTTTAACAATATTAATTCCTTCAACAACTACTTTATCTTTATTTCTTAATACATGAAGTATCTTACCACTTTTGCCTTTATCTTTTCCAGCAATGACATTTACTTTGTCTCCTGTTTTAAAGTTCATAAGTTTACTCCCTTCTTATAGCACTTCTGGTGCTAGTGAAACTATTTTCATGTAATCCTTTTCACGAAGTTCACGAGCAACAGGTCCTAACACACGTGTTCCAACTGGACTCTTATCATCCTTAATAAGTACGCACGCATTATCATCAAATTTGATATAAGAACCATCTTCTCTTCTTACACCAAACTTTGTTCTTACTATTACTGCTTTTACTACTTTACCTTCTTTAACTGTTCCATTTGGAGTTGCCTTTTTAACTGTACCAACAACTACATCTCCAATATTACCAGTTTTAACTTTACTACCACCTAGTACTCTTATTACTAAAAGTTCTCTTGCGCCTGAATTATCAGCTACTTTTAAGCGACTTTCTTGTTGAACCATATTTATTTCCTCCTTTTACAAATTGGACTATAAAATTACTGCTTCTTCAATTATCTCAACTAATTTAAATTTCTTAGTCTTTGATAATGGTCTAGTTTCTATGATACGAACTTTATCGCCAATTTTAGCTTTATTATTTTCATCATGTGCAGCATATTTCTTAGAATGTTTAACTCTTTTTCCATATAATGGATGTTTTCCATATGTTTCTACTAATACAGTAATTGTTTTATCGCACTTAGCGCTTACAACTTTACCTACTAGTTCTTGCTTTCTAATTTCTTTCATACATCCTCCTACTTATTAAGTTCTCTTTCTCTAATAATAGTTTTCATTCTAGCAACTTCTTTTCTTAATTCTCTAATTCTTGATGGTTTTTCAAGATTACCAGTTGCTTGACTAAAACGTAAGTTAAACAATTCCTCTTTATTAGATTCTATTTTTTTCATTATTTCTTCAGTGGATAATTTTCTTATTTCTTTTATTTCCATTATTTTTCACCACTTTCCTTCATAACAAACTTACATTTAATAGGTAACTTATGCATTGCTAAACGTAATGCTTCTCTAGCTACATCTTCTGTAATACCTGTTATTTCAAACATAATTTTTCCTTTTTTTACTACTGCAACCCAACTTTCTGGTGCACCTTTACCTTTTCCTTGACGAGTTTCTAGTGGTTTTTTAGTAAGTGATAAGTGTGGGAATATATTAATATATACCTTTCCACCACGTTTCATATAACGAGTCATAGCAACTCTGGCTGCTTCAATTTGTTGTTGTGTAATCCAAGCACCTTCCATTGCCATTAAACCATAATCTCCAAAATGTAATTCTGTATTTCCTTTTGATACTCCATCATATCTAAGCTTATGAGGTCTACGATATTTAGTTCTTTTTGGTATTAGTGCCATTATCTACGCCTCCCTTAGATTTTTTTGATTTAAGAATCTCACCCTTATATATCCAAACCTTAACTCCAATTTTTCCAAATGTAGTATCTGCTTCACTTGTAGCATAATCTATATCTGCTCTTAAAGTATGAAGTGGTGTAGTTCCTTCTGAATATCCTTCGCTACGTGCCATATCAGCACCGCCTAATCTTCCAGAAACCTTAGTTTTAATACCCTTAGCTCCTGCTTTCATTGTATTTCTAATTGCTCTTTTTTGAGCCACTCTAAATGAAGCCCTATTTTCAATTTGACGAGCAATATTATCTGCAACTATTTTTGCACTTAAGTCTGGATTTTTAATCTCCATGATAGAAATTGATATATTCTCATCAACCAACTTAGATAATGACTTCTTTAAAGTTTCAATTTCTTCTCCACCATGTCCAATAATTACTCCTGGCTTAGCTGTATAAATATTTATTTCTGTTTTCTTTGGATTTCTTTCTATTACAACATTAGAAACAGCAGCATCTTTAAGCTTAGTTGATAAATACTTACGGATTTTAATGTCTTTATTAAGATAAGTAGCAAAATCTTTTTTAGATGCATACCACTTAGAATTCCAATCTTTATTTATACCAGTTCTAAGACCAATTGGATTTACTTTTTGTCCCATGACTACCTCCTTATTTATTTTTCAGAAACGACTACAGTCACATGACTTGTTCTTCTATCGTTTCTACCTACATGTCCTCTTGAATCCATTATCATTCTCTTCATAACAGGACCTTCATTTACATATGTTTCTTTTACATATAATTTATCTTTATTTAAATTATGATTGTTTGTAGCGTTTGCAACTGCTGATGTTAAAACTTTCTCTATAACTCTTGCTGCTTTTTTATTCATATTTTTAAGAATAGACATCGCTTCATCAACCTTTTTACCACGAATTAAGTCAGCAACTAATCTTGCCTTGTCCGCAGATATTCTAATATTCTTAGCGATTGCTTTTGCTTCCATAATTACCCTCCTCAACTATTTTTTCTTGTTTTCGCCGTGTCCACCGAACTTACGAGTTAATGAAAATTCTCCAAGTTTGTGTCCAACCATATCCTCAGTTACATAAACTGGTATAAATTCTTTACCATTATGTACCGCGAATGTATGTCCGATAAAATCAGGATAAATTGTTGAACGGCGAGACCATGTTTTTATAACTTCTTTCTTTCCAGATTCATTTAGAGTTTTAACCTTTTTAAGTAATCTATCGAATACATAAGGTCCTTTTTTCAAACTTCTTGCCATCTTAACACCTCCTATTTATCATTACGACGTTTTACAATAAACTTAGTTGAAGTTTTTCTATTCTTACGAGTCTTAAGTCCAAGTGCAGGTTTACCCCAAGGAGTCATTGGTTGTTTTCTTCCTACTGGTGCTCTACCTTCACCACCACCATGTGGGTGATCGTTAGGGTTCATAACAGAACCACGAACTGTTGGTCTAATTCCCATATGACGTTTACGTCCAGCTTTCCCTAATTTAACTAATTCTTTATCTAAATTCCCTACTTCTCCTACAGTGGCTTTACATACACCTAATATTTTTCTTGTTTCACCACTTGTAAGACGTATTAATACATAGTTACCTTCTCTACCAAGTATTTGAGCACTACTTCCTGCACTTCTAGCAAGTTGTCCACCCTTTCCTGGTCTCATTTCTATATTGTGAATTACTGTACCAACAGGTATATTCATAATTGGTAACGTATTACCTACCTTTATATCAGCATTTTCACTACTAACTATTACATCTCCTACTTTTAATGTATTAGGAGCTATAATATATCTTTTTTCACCATCTTTATAACTTATTAAAGCAATATTTGCTGTTCTATTTGGATCGTATTCAATAGCAGATACTGTTCCTGGAACATCTAGCTTATTTCTCTTAAAATCAATAATTCTATATTTTCTTTTAGCGCCACCACCTTGATGTCTTACAGTTATTTTACCTTGATTGTTACGTCCACTATTTTTCTTTACTGTAACTACTAAATTCTTCTCAGGAGTAGTTTTAGTTATTTCATCATTAACTAAGGTACTCATTTTTCTTCTTGAACTTGTAGTTGGCTTATAACTTTTAACTGGCATTCTAATTCCTCCTTTTAAAGGTCAATCTTATTACCATTAACTAGAGTAACGATTGCTTTCTTATATTTATTTGTCATACCTGAATAACGTCCAACCCTTTTTTTCTTTGGATGAACATTAACAGTATTTACACTCTCAACTTTTACATTAAAGATTTTTTGTATTGCCTCTTTAATTTGAGTTTTATTTGCTTTTGCATCTACTTTAAAAACATAAGTTCTCTCATCAGATGCGATGCTTGTGCTTTTTTCAGTTATAATTGGTGCTTTAATTATATCTCTATAAGCCATTATATAAGCACCTCCTCAATTGCCTTAACGGCCTCTTCTGTAACAACCATATTATTATATCTTGCTACATCAAGAACATTAACTTCATTTGGAAGTATTACCTTTACACCTTGAATATTACGAGACGCCAAAATAAGTTCATCAGTTAATTCATTTACTACAAATAAAACTGATTTATTCAACTTAAGATCTTTCATAATATTTAATACTTCTTTTGTTTTTGAACTATCTAATTTTAATTCATCTAAAACTAACAATTCACTATCCAACACTTTATAAGATAAAGCTGATTTTAAAGCTAATCTTCTCTCTTTTTTATTCATTTTCTTATTATAATTTCTTTCAATTGTTGGTCCAAACACTATACCACCATGTCTCCATTGTGGACTTCTAGTTGAACCCTGACGAGCATTACCTGTGCCCTTTTGTCTCCATGGTTTTCTTCCACCACCACTAACTTCACTACGTGTTTTTACACTATGAGTTCCTTGTCTTAATGAAGCAGTTGCTAAACATATAGCATCATATATAACTGCATCATTTGGTTCAATACTCCAAACGTTATCATTTAATTTTATATCCTTAACCTTTTCACCTTTAACATTTAAAACTGATATTTTAGACATTATATTCCTCCTTTCATCACAAATTAGTTTAACTTATTATAATTATTCACTAACTTCTTGTGATGCTTCTAATTCTTCATTTACCTCATCAGTATCTAAAGCTTCATCAACTGTTTTTTGAACAGCTTCATAAGTTATTAAATCAGCTGGTTCATTTTTTTGCTCTGGATTTTTCACTGATGTTTTAATGATAACAAAAGAATTTTTTGGGCCAGGAACATTTCCTTTAATTAAGATAACATTGTTTTCTAAATCAACCGCTACTACTTCTAAGTTTTGAATTGTAACAGTTTCATGACCCATATGACCTGGTAATTTCTTACCCTTAAATACACGCATTGGTCTTAGTGTACCCATAGAACCAACGCCTCTATGATATTGAGAACCATGTCCCATTGGTCCACGACTTTGATTATAACGTTTAATAACGCCTTGGAACCCTTTACCTTTACTAGTTCCTGTAACATCAACTATTTCTCCTGGTTCAAAAACATCACACTTGATTTCTTGACCTAATTCATAGTTGCTAACTTCTACACCTTTAATTTCTTTTAAGAAGCGCTTAGGTGCAGTGTTTGCCTTTTTCGCATGACCCATTTCTGGTTTTGTACTATGCTTTTCTTTTTTAGAAACAAAACCAAGTTGAATAGCTTCATATCCATCTGTTTCCTTAGTTTTAATTTGCATAACAACATTTGGTTCTGCAACAACTACAGTAACAGGAATTAATTTACCATTCTTAGCAAATACTTGAGTCATTCCAATCTTTTTACCTAAGATTCCTTTCATATTTTCCTCCTATTTAATTTCTATTTCAACACCACTTGGTAAGTCAATTCTTTGAAGTGCATCAACTGTTTCCTTACTTGGGTTATTGATAACAATCAATCTCTTATGTGTACGCATTTCGAATTGTTCACGTGAATCTTTATATTTATGAACAGCTCTTAAAATTGTAAACTTTTCAATCTCTGTTGGTAGTGGAATTGGTCCACTGATTTCTCCACCAGTTCTCTTAACTGCTTCAACAATTCTTCCAGCTGCTTGATCAAGGATTCTGTGATCATATGCTTTTAATCTGATACGTATTTTGTTTGACATTTAAAAATCCTCCCTTCGCTTATATCATGTATAAACTTGCTCCGAGCAAATAACCTGACAAATACTAGATAAAATTTAAACAACTTAACCTAGCGTGTCAGCAACCTTGCACATCTAAGCCACAACACACTTAATCAGTATATCAAATAATATGATAAAAATCAACACAAAATTACGAAAAAAATAAAAAAGCGAACGTATAAACATTCACTATTTATTTAATCCTAATTCTTAACCATTACTTTATCTTTAGAAAGTTCCTTTAAAACTACTAAATTGCTTATTCCAACACCACCAAGATAAGGATATGTTAAATTTTTTAAAGTTTCTATTCTTGCTTCCTCTTTACACCATTCAATAGTAGAGAAAACTCTTTTTCCAAGTTCACCATACCTACAAATCTCATCATATCTTGGTTTATGCAAATCATATGAACATAATGGTTTTTCTTCAATAAACAAAGACACTAATGCCCCTACTTCATCCAAAACACTTTCTTTTAAGTATCCATTCTCATTACATTTACATGAATTAAGAACACTTAATGTCATAATTTCCCCCATTGAAATAAGAGAAAAATCATAATCAAGATATTCAAAAAATAAAGCTGAATCTTCTAGTTTATTTTCACTTGAACCAACTTTTTCTAGATACTCAGATATCTGATCAAGTTGTTTTCTTTCTTCTTTCATTATCACACCTCGTATAAGTTACTTTACACGAATTATGTATATTTGTCAACAAAACTATTTTATAAGTGATTCTCCAGTCATTTCTTTTGGTTTACCTAATCTCAAAAGTTCTAGCATAGTAGGTGCTATATCTGATAATCTACCCTCATTTAATTGTAAGTTTTTATCACACACAATAAATGGTACCTTATTAGTAGTATGAGAAGTAACAGGATTATTATTTTCATCTATCATATATTCAGAATTGCCATGATCAGCAGTAACAAGTAAAGTAAATCCAAGTTCACATGCTTTTTCATATATCTTTCCTAAATTTTCATCCACTACTTCTACCGCTTTAATAGTTGCACTCATATTACCAGTATGTCCAACCATATCTGGATTAGCAAAATTTAATATAATAACATCATACTTATTCATATTTTCAAGTAATTTATCAGTAACCTCATATGCACTCATTTCTGGTTTCAAATCATAAGTAGCAACCTTTGGACTATGAACTAAAATCCTATCACATCCATTTAGTTTTTTTTCTACTCCTCCATCGAAAAAATACGTTACATGTGCATACTTTTCAGTTTCAGCTATTCTAAGTTGTTTTAAACCCATATCCGAAATATACTCACCAAATGTATTTTTTAAATCATTCAATTTAAAAGCAAAAGGTGCTTTTATATCATTAGATACAAACATCATAGTAGCAATATGACTAGTTATATTTTCCAAATAAGATAATATTTGTATAGCCCTATCAGGTCTAAAATTAAACCAAATAACTGCATCTTCCTTTTCTATTAAACCATTTTTATTTAATAAACTTGGTTCTATAAACTCATCATATATTCCGTTTTTATAACTATCATCAAATACATCTTTCGAATTCTTATATTCCTTTGAAATACCCTCAGTCATTAACTTATAACCCTTAAGAGTTCTATCATAATTTTTATCTCTATCCATTGTATAATATCTACCGCAAATAGTGGCAACACTTCCTATATCTAACTTTTCTATTTCAGATACATACTTATATCCACTATCCATAAGAGTATCTCTTCCATCTGTTATAAGATGCATATAAATCTCTTCTACATTATTAGATTTAGCCATTTTAAGAAGATTCTTTAAATGATTAATATGTGAATGCACACCACCATCACTAATAAGCCCAATAAAATGCAATTTCTTAGAATTATTTTTTGCATACTTCATTACATCTAATAATACTTCATTTTCATAAAAACTTCTATCATCTATACTCTTATTTATAAGTTCTAAAGGTTGATACACTATTCTACCAGCACCTATATTTAAATGTCCAGTTTCACTATTACCCATTTGTCCTTTTGGAAGACCCACATCTTGTCCACTTGCTAATAACTCAGTATGAGGATAATTATTCCACAAATAATCAAAATTGGCTTTCTTGGCCTGCTTAAATGCATTTCCTTTAACTTCATCCCTTAACCCAGCACCATCTAATATGGTAAGCAAAACTCTACTTATATTCATCATCCTTTTTAAACCCTTTCTCTAATTTTGATATATATATTGGTCTATCTTTAACTTCACTATGAATTTTAGATATATATGTTCCCATTATTCCCATAAATACAAATGTTACTGAAAATAATATTAGTATTAAAGTAATAACCAAATTTAAAGAGTTAATAACAATTCCTACAATTAAATAAATAATTGCAATTATAAATAATAATAAACCAAATATAAACGGTACCTTAAGTGGTTTATCTGAAAAATCTGTAATACCACTTATTGCATACTTTATACTAGAAACAAACCCAAAAGATGTTTTACCACTTTTCCTTGGTTCCATTTCAAAATCCATATATTTAATATTAAAACCAACCCAAGAAAATATACCCTTTGTAAATCTATTCTTTTCCTTTAATGTTAACATAGCCATTTTTACATTTTCTCTAAACATTCTAAAATCTGATGTAGCATTTTCAAAATGAACATCACTCATTTTATCTATACACTTATAAAACATCTTCTTGAAAAACTTCATTATAAAAGATTCATTATTTCTGTTTTTGTTCCTCATAGCAACTTCATCATAATCTTTATTATTATCCAAAAAATCAATCATTTCTAACAAATAATTAGGATTCTGTTGCAAATCACCATCAACTATACAAGTATACTCCCCAACCGCATGCGTAAGACCCGCAAACATAGCAGCTTCTTTCTTAAAATTTCTAGAAAAAGAAATAATTCTTACATGTTCCTTATCTTTATAATATATACTATTTAGTATATCCAAAGTCTTATCAGTAGAACCATCATCAATGTAAATCATTTCATATTTAACTTTACCCAAAGTATCCTTAATCTTATTATATAATTCTAAAACATTCCCTTCTTCATTTTTGCATGGAATAATAATACTTAACTTCATATGTCACCTCTAGTAAAAGAATAACACAAATAACACAAATAGTAAAATAAAACAAAAGCATATACATTTGTATACACTTTTAAATTTACACACTAGCCCTCCTATATTCCAATCTAAGTTTATCTGCAACTGTAACAATAAACTCAGAATTAGTTGGTTTTGCCTTATCTATATCAACACTATGGCCAAATATTTCCTCCATAAGTTCCCAGTCACCTCTATTCCAACTTACCTCAATAGCATGCCTTATTGCCCTTTCAACTCTAGATACAGTTGTATCATACTTATTCGCTATCTCAGGATAAAGTTCCTTAGTTATTCCTCCAATTATTTCAGGATTATTATAAATAAGCAATATTCCTTCTCTTATATACTGATAACCCTTTATATGAGAAGGTACACCCAATTCATGCAATATCTTTGTTACCGATATTTGTAAATTATTATGATATATATTTATATTTTTATTTTCCTTCTCACGAACATTTGATGCTTCCAATATCCTATTTTCTAAATCTGATAATTCATACGGTTTTAATAAAAAATAATGTACACCATATTCAGATACCCTTCTTATCATCTCATCACTATTATAAGAAGTAGATATTATTACAGGTTTATATATATTTCTCTTTTTCATTTCCTCTAAAACATATATTCCATCTTTCTTAGGCATAATCAAATCTAGTATTATAACATCATAATCATTTAAATTCTTCTCTATTAAATTTATACCCTCATCTCCCGTATATGCCTTAAACGCAATATTAATTAATTCATGAGAAGAAAAATACTCCTCTATCATATCCACTAATGCTTCATTATCATCAATTACTAGTAATCTTGTCTTTTCCATAGTTCCTCCTTTATGTTACTACTTAAGTATATTTAAAATAAGTGATGAGTTTTGTCGAATTATTTGAAAAAGAAAAAATGTAGTATCATTTTACTACATTAAAAGGTATTAAGATGCATCCATATAATTGGACATTTGAACTTCTTCAGTACTTACTAACGGTCCTACACCATCAATATGCTTTAAGAGTACTTTTCCCTTGTCATTACCATTACTCTTCATTTCAGATAATATAGAATTAACCATATCAAGTTCACTATTATTCATAAGTTTCATACATTGCAAAGAATGTAATTCACTCATCGATATTACTTTCCTATTTACATATTTCTTAATATCTTCCTTTAACATATTAAGAAACAATATTTTTGTTGCGTTCAATCTATCACAACCTTTCTACCTTCTACAAATTCACTATAACACAATACAATGTAGAATAAAATAGAAAAAATGAAAATATATTGTATATTTACATTTTATTTAATTTATTATACATAGATATAAGAATTGAAACATCACAAGAAGCACTACCTATTAACACTCCATCAACTTCATCAATACTACAAATTTCTTTAATATTCGACATATTTACACTTCCACCATACAACACCTTTACATTTTTAACGCTTTCACTTAACTCATTCTTAATATGTAAATGAGATTTTTTTATATTATCACCTGATGGAGTATAACCAGTTCCTATTGACCACACTGGTTCATATGCAATAATAACATTTTCTAAAGTCCTTCCCTTTAAAAAAGAAATTTGTTTATCAATAAAATTAAAATCATTACTACCCTCTATACATAGTATCGGTATTATATTATTTTTTATACACGAATCAAATTTCCTAATAACATCATCATTAGTTTCATTAAAAATACTTCTTCTTTCACTATGACCTATTAAACAATACTTTACACCAATACTTTTTAACTGCTTAAAAGAAACTTCTCCAGTAAAAGAACCATCGTTAGCATAATAAGCATTTTGCGCACACAAATCATAACAGCTAGATTTCATAATATATAAATATATATTAGATGGAGAAATAACTATATCCTTAACATTAAATTTTTCAAGTTCATTCTTATACCTTAATATATCAGACAATTCCAAATTCATTTTTAAATTTGCAACAATTAATTTATTCACCTTTTTTTCTCCTTAAAATTTTTTTAAATTTACTCAAAAACGGCTCCTTCGTATCATTTATTGCCTTCCTATATACCTCTAATATCTTCTCCCCATAATATTTTACAGAAAACTGTTTTGATGAATTTAATGCCTGTTTAGATAGCGTATTATACTTTTCTCTATTCTCATACAAATCAAGTATTGCGTTCACATATTCCCTTCTATTCTTAAAGAATTTACCATTATAATCCTCAATTACAGCTATCTTAAAACTATCATCATCCATACAAACAACAGGCAAAGATGCACTCATTCCCTCTATTACAGTAAGACCTTGAGTTTCCGTTTTAGAAGCAGTAACAAATACATTTCCTAATTGATAATACATAGCAACATCTTTCCATGGAACCATACCAGTAAATATCACATTCTCTTCCCTGTTTTTTTTCACATAATTCTTAAAATATTCCAAATCCGGTCCATCCCCAACAACCAAAAACTTTATATTTTTATATTTTTTATTTAATTGTTTTTGACAATCCAACAAAAATTTTATATTTTTCTGTTCCTCAGATATTCTACTAACTAAAAGTAAAACAAAATCATCACTTTTAATCCCTAACTTATTTCTCAAACTTATTATTTCTTTTTTATCAAAATTACTCTTTTTAAACCTATCAACATCTATTCCAGTTGGAATTATATTAACTTCCCTTTCTATACCATATTTTATTTTAAATAAATCATATGTTTTTTTAGTTGGCACAATTAATTCAGAAACTGTCTTATCACAATAAAACAACGTAAAATATTCAAGTAATTTTTTTGCTGGTTTATCAAAATGTCCTTTAGTCACTAAATAAATATAATCTTCATACATCGTATGATAAGTATGAACAATAGGAATATTAAATTGTTTACCAAGTAATCTTCCATATGTTCCCATACTTCCTTCTGTATGAGTATGAATAATATCTAAATTCCACTTCTTAATTCTATTAGTAGATTTTATTGGATATATAGAACTCACCTTAAAATTATCATAAATACCAGAATTAATTCCAGGAACTCTTAATACCCTCTCTTTCTCATCATATTCATACTTTACTTTATCCATATTGATAGTAACAACATACACTTCATGCCCCAAATCCTCTAAAGATTTTTTTAACATTAATATACTTGTTACTACCCCACTTACATATGGTTTATATACTTCAGTAAAAATTCCAACTCTCATATTACTCCCTCTTTTCAAAAACAAACAAAATTGAACCAAAAATCATTGGTAAATAATAATGAACAAACCTCCATAATATCATAGCAGCAGTTAAACTAGGGCCACCTACAAATGCAGAAAATATAGCAATATAACCAAATTCCATACCACCACTAGCACCAGGAATAGGTACAAAAGAAGACATTATAGTAATTAAAATCATAGCAATGGTAGCAACCATTACATTAATACCGCTTAAATTAACCGCCTTAAAGCTTAAATACGTTAAAAGTCCAAACAAAAGAAATCTAATCAAATTTAATAAAGAACACTTAATCATTAATTTAGGATCCTCTGCTATCTCATGAATTTGTACTTTAAACTTTTCTATCGAATCATTAAGCTTTTTCTCGTTTTTTTCTCTATCCTTAATTATTTTAATTTTTGACAAGAAACCAACAAGTTTATTAACCAGCTTCTTTCCACTTCCCTTGCTAAAAGGCAAATATATTTGTAATACAGTAATTATTATATTTATTATAAAACCAATTAACATGAATTTCCCTACTACACTAGTCATAGTTAATATATTAAACACTTTATCCAATACTACAAATATTATACCCAAAAACATCAAAGCCATTTGATAAGAATAGTAATCCTTAAATAATATATTCGCACCAGTTGTATAATCAATATTACTAGTTTTCTTTAACACATACAATTGAAATGGTTGACCACCCAATGAAAATGGAGTCACACCATTAAAAAAATTTGTTTCAAGTTCCAACCTAAGAGAATTTTTAAACTCATAATCTTTTTTAGAACTCTTAGTTATTAAATATAATGAAATTGATTTTATAAACTCCGCCATAAACATAACAATTATCATTAAAAACACATATACCAAATTAGAATTCAATAAAGCAGATAATATCGATTCATACTCATCCTTTAAAATAAAATACAGAATTATAATTGTAATTATAAAAAGTAAAATAATATTTTTTTTAATTTTCTTCATTATAAATCACTAATGGCACTCAAACCAGGCAATTCCTTTCCTTCTAACATTTCAAGAGAGGCACCTCCACCAGTAGATATATGTGCATTACTATTACTAAAACCAAATTTATTTAAAGCAGATATAGAATCTCCACCACCTATAACTATTTTTGCTTTTAAACTAGACAACATTTGTACTAATTTTCTTGTACCATTTGAAAAATTAGGTATTTCAAACACACCAACTGGACCATTCCATATAATTGTTCCTGCCTTGCTTAATATTGTTTTATACTTACTTATAGTCAAAACTCCAATATCTACTCCTATTTCATTTTCCATAATACCATTTATATTAACTAACCTTGTAGACGATTCATTAGTCATCGACTTAGCAACAACAACATCTTCTGGTAAAATTATTTTACTACTGTTTTCACTAAGCATTTTTTTACAAAAAACAATACTTTCATCGTCTACAATAGAAAGACCAATATTATATCCCATTGCCTTTAAAAAAGTATAAACCATTCCACCACCAATTAAAACATAATCAGCAATTTTTACAGCATTTTCTATAACACCTATCTTATCTTTTACCTTAGCACCACCAAGTATAACTACAAGAGGCCTACTTGGATTATTTAATGCTCCTTCAATCTTTTCTACTTCATCATATACAAGAAAACCAATACCACTAGGTAATATCTTAGCAATACCAACATTTGAAGCATGAGCACGATGTATAGTACCAAATGCATCATTTATAAATATATCACCTAAACTAGCCCAATAACTAGATAAACCAATATCACAATTACTTTCCAAATTACCGTTCAAATCCTCAAAACGAGTATTCTCAAGCATTACTATATCACCATTATTCATATTAGATATTGCATTATCAACCTCACTACCCCTTGTATATGGAATAAAATTTACAGCCATACCAAGTATCTCAGATAATCTCTTAGCAACAGGTAATAAAGAATTACTTAACTTATCACTCTCATCCTTTATTCTACCTAAATGAGATAATATAATAACCTTAGCACCATTCATAACCAAATGTTTTATTGTCTTAGTACTTTCCTTTATTCTAGTATCATCCATAATAATCCCATCTTTAATAGGAACATTCAAATCACACCTCAAAATAACTTTCTTACCCTTAACTTTATAATCCAATACTGTTTTTTTCATATACCCTCCCATATATCATATTAATTATAAAATAAAAGTAAAAAAATGACAACCTTTGTTGTCATCCCGTTTACATATTAACACTTTTTATAATCCTGCTTTTAATATATATGGACTACTACTTGTTCCATTTCCACTCTCTATTAAGACATTAGATTTTAGATAGATTGAGGGCGCAACAGCAAAGGAGTAAGTCGCATAGATGCCGTCAGCATTGCCAACACCACCCACACGCCACGCACGGCTAGCAAACGAACCATGGGCATAAGGAGACAAATACCATGCCACTGTACTTCTTTGCATCCAGTTATTATTCTTACATATATATGCATTTGAACTATCTTGCTTTTGCATATTCGTTTCACAAATGCTCTCACTACTTGCATATGCCCAGTCCGTTACATATGGTAAACCAACATATCCAGTCCATGAAGTTGTTCTTGTTACTGTATCATTGCAATAATTACTACTAGTGCATATCTTTCCCTTTGTTCCTCTTTCTGCATTATAGAATGCAAGTGTATCTGTTCTTGTATTATACTCTATTGCCCCTGTATTCCATATATGATTATCTATTAAACTTTTTGCAGTTTCATCTATTGTCCCAGTTGGACATGTTGTTGTTGAATTCTTAGTGCCACCATAACATGTTACACTTGTTCCTCCATAATACATTGTATTTAAGTAATTCTTTAATGCTGATTGACTCCATTCATTTACTCCAAAACCATTGTTTACACTTGATTCACTACTATCCCATGATAAACTGCCTAAACTATCTTTTCTTACTAATTTAACATTATTACCAAATACTCCTATTATTCTCCATAATTCACTATTAAAACTTACATAGTTATTTGGATCACTTCCATAATATCTTATATTTTTATCTTCTGTATTATCTTTTTTTAATCCATTACTTGTTCTTGTTTCTTCACTACTATATAAATCAATTATATGTTCTAATAAATATTGATAATCTAGTGAGAATTTATAAATATATTCTTCGTTATTTTTAATTATTTTAACTATACTAGTTGATGGTATATTTTTACCCGTTAATGGGTTTTCTAATTTATTTTCTAATAATTCATTTTCTTGTAATGTTCGAATAGAAACTTCATAATATCCTTGACTTTCTATCGCATCATCCACAATATTAACATTTAAATAAACATAAGCTTGAGCTGCATCTTTTACTGTAGAAATCAAACTATTATATGCATTTTTCTTTTTATTATTTATCATTGTATTAACTTTAGGAACAACAATCAAAAAGATTGTTACTAAAAGTACAACACAAACTGTAATTTCTACTAAAGTAAAACCATTCTTCTTCATATTATCACCATTTTAATTTTAACATACAAATTAAAATTAAACAATTAAGAAAAAAACTCCAATGGAGTTTATTTGTTCATTAAGTATTTTGCAGTTCTTATCATTTGGCATGTATAACTCATTTCATTATCATACCACGCAACTACTTTTACTAATTCTCCAAAAGAAGTCTTTACTATTTTTGTTTGAGTTGCATCATAAAGTGATCCATATTTCATGCCAATAACATCACTAGACACAATTTCTTCATCTGTATAACCTAAAGTATCACTAGTACTATTTTTCATGGCCTCATTTATTTCTTCCTTTGTAACACTTCTATCTAATGCACAAGTAAGTTCTACTAATGATCCAGTTATAACTGGCACTCTTTGCGCACTTCCATCTAATTTACCATCTAATTCTGGAATTACAAGTCCAATTGCTTTTGCAGCACCTGTACTATTAGGTACTATATTAGAAGCAGCTGCTCTTGCTCTTCTTAAATCTCCCTTTCTATGAGGACTATCCAAAGTATTTTGATCATTAGTATAAGCATGTATTGTTGTCATAATACCATATTTAATCTTAAAGTTATCGTTCATAACTTTAGCAATAGGCGCAAGACAATTAGTTGTACAAGAAGCTGCAGAAATAATTTCTTCACTTCCATCCAATATATTTTCATTTACACCATATACAACTGTCTTAACATCACCCTTTGCAGGTGCTGAAATAATTACCTTTTTTGCACCACTAATTATATGAGCCATTGCATCTTCCTTTTTTGTAAAGAAACCAGTACATTCAAATACAACATCAACACCTAATTTTTTCCATGGTAAATTAGCTGGGTCTTTCTCTTTATATATTCTTATTTCTTTACCATCTACTATTATAGAATTTTCTGTACTTTCTATTGTATGACCCTCATATCTCTTTTGTGCCGTATCATACTTTAATAAATGTGCTAATGTTTTTGCATCAGTCAAATCATTTATGGCAACTACTTCAAAATCTTTACTAGAAAATGTTTCTCTAAAACACAATCTTCCTATTCTTCCAAATCCATTTATTGCTATTTTTATCATATTAATTCCTCCTATTCAAAACAACCATTTCCAATAAATTCTCTCATAACTGAATCAAGCGGTATAGAAGCACTTGGCATTGGCAATATCATTCTAAGTAAATTTATTAACCTTATCGCTTCAATATAATTTGGATCACTTTCATTAACCGAAAATAATAATGGTTCTGCATATACCTTAAGTACATTCATCTCATATATTAATGACGTATTTAAAACTATATCTGATTTATCCTGATAAGGAAATACATACTCAGTTTCACCCTTTCTAACTCTTTTCCAAGAATCAAGTGTCTCACTCGCATTATATCCTCTCCTTAAATTATCCCTTACTAATCTTCTTAATAACCTATTATCAGTGGTATTTAATCTATTATGATTATCCAAATTTAAACAAGTAAGAGGAGAGATATAAATTCTATACTTATTCTTTTTGTCAATAGTTTTAGTCAATTCATCATTTAAAGAATGTAAACCTTCTATTATTAATATTGCATTTTCTTTAAGTTTTAATCTTCTCTTAAACTCTTTTTGACCAGTTATAAAATTATATGTAGGTAAAATTACTTCTTCACCCTTTAATAATCTTGACAATTGATCATTAAATAATTCAGTATCTATTGCATTTATTGATTCATAATCTTTATTTCCATCTTCATCTAAAGGAGTATCTATTCTTTCCTTAAAATAATCATCAACAGATAGTGCAACTGGATTCAAACCCTTACTTTCCAAAAACATCTCTAATTTTTTTGATGTAGTTGTTTTACCAGAACAAGAAGGACCTGCTATTAAAACCATTTTAATATCTTCATTTTTAGATATAGTTTCTGAAATATCTAAAAGATTTTTATTATACGTTGCTTCACTCATAAATATAAGATCATTCCATTTACCTTCCGCAAGCATCTTATTTATATCAGAAACATTTCTTATACCAATTTTATCTGACCAATCAATATACTCCATAACTGAATTAAAAAACTTCTCATGATGAACATATTTATTAACTTTATTATTATCATATGTAAATGGTAACATAAGCGCAAAACCATCTTTATTTATATATTCTAAATTAAAATCCTTCACATAAGACGTATTTATTGCCATTTCACCATACATATAATCATATATATTATCAAGTTTATATATAGTTATATAAGTATTACTTAAATATTTAAGTAAATTAACTTTATCATACATTTTTCTTAACTCATAATATTTAATTACTTTTATCCTATTAATATTTAATTTTTGTATCTCTACTGATTCCTCTATTATTTCATGCATCCTATTTTTAATTACATCTAATTTCTTAGGTGTCATATTACTTAAAGCACAATATATTCCCTTATCAATAGAATGCTCTATTCTTACCTGTTCCCTATATTCATCTAATATTGCCTTAGACAAAATAAGTATAGCAGTTCTTTCATATATCTTATTTCCTTCATTACTAGATACATCATAAAAATCAATAGTTGCATCCTCATCTAATACATAATTTAAAGATACAATCACATCATTTACATTTGCAGCTAAAATATCATATTTATAATATTTAGAATACTTTTTACTTACTTCTAACACAGTAATTCCCCTTGGAAATTCATCTGTTTTATTATTATATGTTATCTTGATATTATCCATATTATCACCCACTCTAAACCAAGTATATCAAATAATAAAAAATTTGTCATAATTATTATTGAATATTTACATTACTTTATACCTAATATATATATGAGGTGAGGATATGAATTTAGTACCAACAGTAATAGAAAAAAGTAGTAATGGAGAAAGAGCATATGATTTATACTCTAGAATATTAGAAGATAGAATTATAATGTTATCTGGAGAAATAGATGATAATGTTGCAAATATAGTAGTTGCAGAACTATTATATCTAGATTCAATAAATCATGATGATATAAGTTTATATATCAATTCTAATGGTGGAAGTATTACATCTGGAATGGCAATATATGATACGATGAATTATATTAAAAGCGATGTGTCTACCATATGTATAGGAATGTGCGCATCCATGGCTGCGTTTTTGCTATCTAGCGGGAAAAAGGGCAAAAGATATTCTTTAAAAAATAGTGAAATTATGATACATCAACCACTTGGTGGTGCAAAAGGTCAAGCAACAGAAATTAAAATAGCGGCAGAAAGAATACTTAAAATAAGAGATAAAATGAACAAAATAATGGCCGAAAATACAAATAATGATATTGAAATAATAGAAAAAGATACCGAAAGAGATAACTTCATGTCAAGTGAGGAAGCTCTCTCATACGGTATCATTGATAAAATTTTATAATTAATCATCTCTTCTTATTTGCAAAAACAATCTTAACATTTGAGTAAAACTTGCAAAGAAAGAAGCAACATAAGTCATTGCAGCAGAATTTAACATAACATTAACCTGGTTTAATTCACTTTCATCTATAATATTTAATTTAATTAATTGTTTTTTTGCTCTACTTGATGCATTAAATTCAGTTGGAAGTGTAACTAACTGAAATAAAAGTGCAGCACACATCATTATAAAACCAATCATAGCCATATCAAATATAGACGCCAAAACACCTATTATCATTATTACATAACCAAGTTTAGATGATATACTTACTATTGGAACTAATATGCTTCTAAGTACTATAAAAGCATATTTTTCTTTATGTTGTATAACATGCCCACACTCATGAGCAGCAACAGAAACACTCGCAATACTTTTATCATCATAAATATCAGATGACAAACTTATAGTATTTGTTTTAGGATTAAAATTATCAGTTAACTCTCCACCAATCTTAACTATCCTAACATCACTTAGTCCATTACTATCTAATATTTCTCTCGCAGTTTCATATCCAGATTTTCCACTTTTAACACTAAATTCTCTATATTTATTATAACTACACTTTATATATGCTTGAGACACTATTATAAGTATAGCAGGTATTATTATTAACAAAAAATTCATATTACATCATATCCTTTCAAACATTGTTCCTTCCCTAGTATCTTTAATTATTATATTCATCTTTTTTAATTCATCCCTTATTTCGTCTGCTCTTTTATAATCCTTATTAAGCTTAGCAACATTTCTTTCCTCAATTAATTTATTTATAAATGTTAATTCCTCATCAGTAATATCATTATCATTTTTTAATAAATCAAGAGATAATACTCTATCAAAAGATTCCACTAAATATATCTTTGTATCATCATTCATACTATTATCCTTTAATACATCAAAAAGTACTGTAAGTGCATTAGATGTATTAAGATCATTTCCAATTTGTTCCTTAAACATATTATCATATTTTTCTATAAGATTTAAATCAATAACACCATCGCCTTTTTTTAATGACTTAATCCTACTTTTCAATTTATTGTACGAAATTTCTGCCATATCAAGTGAATCATAACTAAATACCAATTGATTTCTATAATGTGACTGTAAACACATAAATCTATAACTCAAAGGATTGTATCCTTTGCTCTCCAAAAGTGAAACAGTTAAAAATTCACCCTTACTCTTACTCATTTTTCCACTTTTATCATTTAAATGTTCACCATGTACCCAATAATTACACCATTTATGCCCTAAATATGCCTCACTCTGTGCAATTTCATTTGTATGATGAGGAAATATATTATCAACACCTCCACAATGTATATCTAAATATTCACCCAAATATTTAATTGATATTCCAGAGCACTCAATATGCCATCCTGGATAACCAATTCCAAATGGTGAATCCCATTTCATTTCCTGATTATCAAACTTTGATTTAGTAAACCATAATGCAAAATCAAATGGATTTCTTTTTTCCAAATCCTCATTCACATCATCTCTAGCACCTATTATTAAATCCTCTTCATTCTTACCAGATAATTTATAATAATCACTTGCTTTACTTATATCAAAATATACATTATTATGTGATAAATAAGCATAACCAGTATCAAGTAATTTTTGTATTATTTTTATATACTCATCTATATTAGAAGACGCAGGTGAAATTATTTCTGGTTTTTTTATATTTAACTTTTCTGTATCACAAAAAAATTCCTTAGTATAAAAGTCAGCTATTTCATATACTGTCTTACCTTCTCTTTTAGCACCAACCAGCATCTTATCAAGTCCAGTATCCGCATCACTCTGTAAATGTCCAACATCAGTAATATTCATTGCTCTTTTAACTTTATACCCCAAATAATTCAGTGTTTTTTCTAATACATCCTCAAATATATAAGTCCTAAGATTACCTATATGTGCATAATGATACACAGTAGGTCCACATGTATACATTCTAACAATTCCATCTTCATGTGGAACAAATTCTTCTATTCTCTTACTTAAAGTATTATATATTTTCATAAAGTCCTCCTACTTAATTATATTTAGTAACATAATAGATATTATTTTAGATAAAGCAATTTTATTTTCTTCCCTACTAATATTAGTTACTGTTACAGTTTGATTATAAAACTTATTTAAATCTCTATCATAAATACTTATATATACAACATTATCACTGCCAAATTTATTATTTAAATCAACTCTATTTAATTTTCCAGTAATACCTATTCCATAATTCGAATCAGTAAAATCACATATTTTCTTGCTCATTTCATTAGATGTTTCAATACTATATACACTATACTTATCTATTACATATGCAGAAACACCCATTTTTATTTTATATTCATTAGAATATGTTACCGCACCAAATTTAAATATATTACTAGAGCCCTCTACATTAGTAATTGAATTTGCAATATATCCACCTGTACATGATTCCATAGTACTCACTGTTTTATTTAATAAAATCAATTTCTGAACTACTTCCTTCATAACACTCACCCATATAAATTATATAATAAAACTACTTCATAAACAAGAAATTACTCTACAACAAAAAAATTTTTACTACAAAAAAACAAAGTATTTCTACTTTGCTATTAAACTTATTCTATGTTCTATTTTATCTTTTCCCAAAATTTTCATTATTTCATATAAATCAGGCGTCATTGTTTTAGTTGTAAGTGCTACTCTTATAACCATACTAACATCCGCAACACTACCCTTATAACTATCTGGATTATTTCTATATTCTTTCATATCAGAAGCATACCCAAGAAAATCACATAATGCTTTTATTTTACTAAACCAAGTATCTTTATCATCTGATTCATTATAATATTTACTAATATACGTATTAAGTATATTTCTAATTTCTTCCTTATCACTTATTTTATCAAAACTATAATTTAAATTAGTAAATAACTCATCATACATATACCACATTTCTTTTTTAACATCACTATATGCCCCAATATCTTTCCTTGGTTTCTTTTGGCACCTCTCAATATTTAAAATACTAATTGAATATTCCTTATCTTTTACAAATATTTCATAAAAATCATGATCATACTGCTTTAAATACATACTTACTCTATCATATAAATCAGATGCACTTAATCTACTTATATAATTCTTTGATATATTATTTAATTTTTCCAAATCAAATAATCCAGCACTTTTACTCATTTTCTTAAATTCAAACTTATAATCTTCTATCTTTCCATCCGGATTATGTAAATACCATTCCTCAAAACCACTACTTGTAATTGTTGCTAAATATAATCTAACTGCTTCATAAGGTATACCAAGTTTATGATAATAACTCATTGCACATTCTGGATCTTTTCTCTTACTTAATTTTCTAACTCCACCTGTTTCCTCATCTATTTTAGCAAGAGGAGAAATATGAGCATATTTTGGTATATCGAATCCAAACATTTGAAATAATTGATAATGCAAAGGTAATGAAGAAATCCATTCATCTGCTCTTATAACATGCGTAGTTCTCATTAAATGATCATCTACTAAATGAGCGAAATGATAAGTAGGAAGACCATCTTTTTTATTTATTACTATATCCAAATCATTTTCAGGAAATGCAATATCTCCCCTTATCTCATCATGACAAATTATTTTTCTATTATAATCACCATTAGATCTTAATCTAATAATAAATGGTTCATTATTCTTAATTCTCTTTGCTCTTTCTTCATTTGATAAATCTCTACACTTAGCATATCTTCCATAATAACCAATTCTACCTTTATTTCTTTCTTGATTCTTTCTTATTTCTGAAATCTCCTCTTCAGAACAAAAACATGGATATGCTTTACCTTCCTCAATTAAATGTTTAGCAAATGCTTGATATATTTCCTTTCTTTGACTTTGAACATAAGGTCCATAATTCCCAATCTCTTCATTCTCATTTATTGGTCCTTCATCAAAAGTTACACTAAACTCTCTTAAACCATTTATTATCTCACTAATCCCATTATCAATAGTTCTTTTTGTATCAGTATCCTCTATTCGTAAATAAAATACTCCATCTGTTTGTCTTGCAAATGTAGAACCAGTAAAAGATGCGAGTAAAGCCCCTATATGAATAAATCCAGTTGGACTAGGTGCATATCTAGTTACTATAGCACCATCCTTTAAATTCCTCATAGGATACATTTTTTCATAATCATCTACTGTTTTTGTTATATTAGGAAATATTAAATTAGCTAACTCCTTATTTGTCATAGACACCTCCAACATTGATAATATTATAAAACAAATTAGAGTTATTAACAACTCTAATTTTCATATTCTAACTATATTTTAATACCTTCTGAAACACCTTTCTTCTTTCACTCAATATTTTTTCAAAATATTCTATAGTACTTTGATGAAGTAATATTTGACTATTAGATTGCTCAAATCTTTCTAATATTTCCCTATATTCATCCCCATTAGCCAATCTATCAATTAAATCACGTACATCACTTTCATAATTCATAAAAACTTCCATTAAATTAGGATCAAGCCCATCATAAAGTGAATCTTGTGCTTCCTTAGCTTCTGCTTGATTTCTAAACATCAAATCAGATGAATAAGGAAATATAGGAGTCCATACATCATTCTCCTTATGCAAAAATACATTTCTATGATCAACACCAAAAATACGTTCACTATCATAAACAGGTGTAGGTGAAAAGTTTTTTAATTTATATATACCATTAACAAGAACTATATTTTCATTAATATTACAAACATTAGATATTATTTCAGGTCTTAATCTTTTAGAATAATCAATCCCATCAATCTTAGGTGTTTTAAAGCCAATATTATGATGATTTCTATCCATTTGTAATGTAAAAGCATCGGCTATAAATAACTTTAACAAAAAACTTTTTACATCTTCTAAACTCTTATCATCAAGTACATTATTAAAAAACTCAAGCAAATTAGATAAACAATAATCACCATACCCAACTAAAGATGAAATAGAAGGATTTTCAAGTTCACTTAACAAATAATAATTATACTTACTCTTATCTTGAAAATTCTCACTTATTAATCCAGTATAACCCTTTTTTTCCAATTCAGAAGTGCACTTAACTTTTCTTATATTAGCAACCTTATAAATAACAGTATCAAGACCAACAATTTCATTAGCAAACATACTAAAAAATTGCTCAGTAAATAACCTATAATCACTTCTTTTCTTAAAATATACTAACTTATTATCCACATAATACCAAGTTGGTTTTTCACTTAAATATGACTCATTTATAGAAACTTCCTTTTTTAATTCACTAACAGGAATTTCCTTACATGTATAATGAGGTATCACACTACTATTCAATTCCATAAACATCCCCTCTTTTGACACATTATTATACACATTTATAACTTTTTGTCAATATTTGTAAAATAATCAAAAAAATCCATACAATAAATGGATTAATTATTTATACAAGCTTTATCTTTAGACATATCTATACTTATATTTTTATTATCATTCATAAGTTCATCTAATATTACATTTTCAATTCTATTTCTAACTATTTCTTTTATCCTTCTAGCACCAAATAAAGAATAATTTGATTCATTAACCATATCATCTATTAAATCATCAGACACATCTAATTTCACCTTATATTCACACCTTAACTTCTCAATACCATTACATATTATCTTTCTCGCATCACTTTCAGTTATCTTATTAAATGTTATTGTTTTAGATATCCTATTTATAAATTCAACACCCAAAATATCTTTAAGTTTACTAGTAATATTACTACTATTATTAAATCCCATACAATTTTTATTAAATCCAATATTAGATGTCATAATTATAGTAACATTATCAAAATATATCTTTCTTCCCAAAGAATCCTTTGTATAACCCTCATCTAATATTTGCAAAAATAAATTTAATACACTCTTATTACATCTTTCTATCTCATCCAATATAAGCACTGCTGTCGGTTTATCTTTTATCTCTTCCAATACATTTCTCGAATCAGAATAACCAACATATCCAGGAGGCGCTCCTATAATTTTACTAATAGAATGTGGTTCACTATATTCACTCATATCAAGCTTTATTACATTCATATCACCAGCAATAAGCTTTCCATAAGTTTTAGCAAGCATTGTTTTCCCTGTGCCAGTACTACCTGCAAACAACAACGATATACATTTATTTTTATTATAATTAAGAGAATTTATTTTACTTATATTCAATAATTCATCAATCTGCTTATCCTGACCAATTATTGTTTCCTTTAAAATTTTCTCCATCTTATTTATATATGAAGAATCTAAACTAAGTAAAGGAATATCAACCTTATTTTTTAATATATCAATAATATCATGAAGAGTTACAACCTTCGATTTATTAGTTTTCTTTAATTCAATATTATTTATTTCAGTTTTAAGTTTTTCCTCATTCTCCTTCAAAGAAAGAGCCACATCAAACTTACTATTTATTATTGCATTTTTCTTATCATTTAGCACTTTCTTAAGCTCATTATTCAGATTACATAACTTCTTATCTACAGTATTTTTCTTTAATGATACCCTAGAACATACCTCATCTAATATATCAATTGATCTATCTGGTTCTCTCCTATTTTTAATATACTTCTTCCCCAAAAATATTATTTTATCTATCATTTTTTCACTAATACTTACCTCATGATGACGCTCATAAATTGTTTTCAATTTCATAAGTATATCCTTAATTGTGTCTTCATCCGGTTCATTTATCTCTACTTTCTGAAATCTTCTATCAAGTGCACCATCATTTTCAATAAACTTCTTATACTCATCTCTAGTAGTAGCACCTATGCATCTCATCTTACCTCTTGCTAAAGCCGGTTTAAATATATTAGATGCATCTATTGCTCCCTCTGCACCACCAGCACCCATTATCGTATGTATCTCATCAATAAAAAGAATAATATCCTCATTTTCCTCTAACTCATTTAATATCTTTTTCATCCTATCCTCAAACTCGCCCCTATATTTTGTACCCGCTACAGACGAAGCCATATCAAGAGATATAATTTTTTTATTTTTTAATATATCAGGAACATCACCACTCACTATTCTACTAGCAAGTTCCTCTACTATTGCAGTTTTACCAACACCCGCTTCTCCAATTAAAATAGGATTATTTTTAGTTCTCCTGCACAATATCTCCAATATCCTATTTATCTCATTTTCACGTCCTATTACAGGATCAACCTTTCCATCACTAGCCAATTTATTCAAATTAGTACCCAATTCTTCTAATAATAACTTTTTCTTACTATTACTCTTTTTAACCATTTTCCTTGAAAAATAACTATATATTTTATCCATATCAACATTCATTCCAAGCATTATTCTGATTGCTACACCCTCTCCTTCTTCTAATATAGAATAAAAAAGATTAGAAATAGTAACAACCCCATCAACCTCTTTAGCATCATTAACTGCACTTTCTAAAGTTCTCTTTAAAAGAGGTGTATATAAAAACCAATCGGATTCAGTACTACCCTCACCTATAATATTTATAATCTCATTTTTAAATTTCTTATAATCGATTCCAAATGTTTTTAACTTTTTACTAACATCATTATTACCCTTTAAAATTGCCAACATCAAATGCTCACTTCCCACATATGGATGCTTCAAAGCTTGCATTTCTCTCTTTGCTTCCAACATTACTTTTTGTGCTTCCTCATCAAATTTGCTAAACATAGTAATCTCCTTTCATAACACTCTATGTTTGTTATGAGTAAAAAAGAAATAATTTATTCAAAAAAACTCTAGATAACTAGAATTTAAATATTACTAACAAGCATCTATATCTTTTACAGTTATATCACTCTCATTATACTCTTTAACTGCACAATACTTATCATTTGAAACATTTACTTTAATTTTCCCATTACTATTTATTTCCATCGTTCCACTATTAGGTAATTCTCCACTTAATTTCAAATCTGGTGATACCTTTCCATTTGTAAAAGTATACGTTACAGTTGATTCATTCAAACTGGCTAACAAATCTTGATTTTGATTTTTAATCTCTTTCATTATATTTTCAACACTTATCATAAATGATCTTTTTAAAGAATCATCTCTCACATTAGATATTTTAGGTACTGCAATTGCAAGTATCACACCTAACACTAAAAATACTGCCAAAAGTTCTATTAAAGTAAAACCATTCTTCTTCATACTATCACCCTCTTTATTTTAACACACAAATTACATTTTTTATAATTTTTATTAAAAGAAAAAAACACCAAAATATGATGTTTACTTCTTCTTATTCTTATTTTCTTTATTTATATTTACTTTATTTGCTTTTATTGCATCAACTATTTTATTAGTATCAATAGTTGACTTAATTATTATTGTTGCTATTATTGCCATACCAATTAAAACATTAACCCATGTATCACTAGATGCTGTATTTGAATTTGTCTTATTATCATATTTATTATCTGTATCACTTGGTGTTATATGACTCAAACAATCATCTTTACCATCTGCATAACAACCTACAATATCTTTATCTCCCTTTTCATATGCTTCATTAATAACGCTTTCAAGTGATTCACTATAAGCAGAAGCTGCATATAAATCACTTATTACTACAAAAGGAGTTCCTTGATAACTTGCATCAGTAAAACCTGCTTTTAAAAACCCTTCTGCAACCTTTTTACCAAGTGCATAATCCTTACCTTCTACCCAATCAATATGATCTACATATAATTCCTTAATTTCAATAGTAAATTTTTCATTATAAGAATCAAGACCTTTTAAATACTCAACCTCGGCTTCGCAATAAGGACATCCACCAGCTTCAAAAATATAAACTTTAACTTTCTCATCAGCTTTTACAAAGAAAGGTACAAACAATAGCATTGCAAATAAAATACTAAATAATTTCTTCTTCATAAACTCCTCCATACTCTTTTATAACATAGCTGCTATAGTTACTGCTAAAAGACATGCAACTAAAACTGCCAATAATAATTTCCAAATATATTTTACCCATTTTGTATATTTTTCTTCTGTATAACATAATCCAATCATTAATAATATACTTGAAGGTGCAATTAACATTGTAAATCCATATGTAAATTGTACAACTAAACCATACAAACTCAATAATGCATCATTACTAGTTAATTTATATATCATTTGTAAAATATATTGTGATGCATATGCACTTTCTACCATAAATGGTGAAGTTAATAAACTTGACAACGTAATAAGTGCAATATTACCACTTTTTGCAATAACATTTATAATTGTTGCTACAAAACCAGAATTAAGTGTAAATATAACTACTACATTCATAACTGCAGTCAATAATGATATTCCAAATATCTTCTTTAAACCAGTTAGAGCACCATCAGATGCTTCTTCTAATGATAAACTATTAACAAGTGCCATCACTATTATAGCAAGACCAATTGTTGGATACAATGAAGTATAAGTCCATTCGCCAAATGTTTCAAATGTTCCTAATATCGCATCAAATACTTGAAATTCACCAATTTTAACATTTTTAATTGCAGTATAACAATCACTAAATATCTTATTACTACTCCATGGAGTTAGTCCTAAAACAAACACTACAAATAGCAAAACTAATACTACAAATAATGCAATTCCCTTAGGGTTCTTTTCCTTCTTAGCAACCCTTTTTTCAGGAATAAACATAATTTCCTCTTTACCACTATCATCATCCTTTTTATTCTTCTTGCTAGTTTTAACTATATATAATATTTCTAATACTACAAGCACTACAAGTAAACCTAATTTAACATAAAAGAACTTATTACCATCCTCATTAGTCATACTCTTAATTACATAATTAGATATTTCACCAGTTAAACCAATTATTGTTGATCCAACAGTGGCTAACAATGCTTGTACCTTGTTATATTTTAATCCTAACAATACTGCAATTGATAAAGGAATAAACATAAACATAGGAAAATAAATACCTGTAAATGCAGTAGTTACTGCATAAAATAATATAGTTATTCCTAAAAATATAGTACTGTGTTTCTTAAATATTGAAACAATTTCGTCAACTAATGCCTTTAATGCACCACTCTTGTTAACTACTCCATAAAACATTCCAATAAATAACATTAATATTGCTGGTTTAGCAAAATACACTAATATTACATCAATTGACGTAAATATATCAGCTATTCCAGTTGGCTCAGTTACACCAGTTACCAATCCAGATGATTGAATTGTAGTTGCTGGTATTACCCAAGTAAGTACAAATGTTAACAAAAACATAATACCAAATACTTTTAATACATTCTTATTTCTCATAAAGTCCTCCTTCTACTTGTTTTTCATGTGAGGAAATAAAATTACCTCTCTTATACTTTCAGAACCCGTTACTAGCATAACAAGTCTGTCAATACCAATTCCCATTCCACCAGCAGGTGGCATACCATATTCTAAAGCTTCAACATAATCTTCATCCATTTCATTAGCTTCATCATTTCCTAAATCTCTTTCCTTTAATTGATTCAAGAATCTCTCTTTTTGATCTATTGGATCATTTAATTCAGTAAATGCATTACCATATTCACTACCACAAATAAATACCTCAAATCTTTCAGTAAATCTTTCATCCTTACACTTCTTAGCAAGCGGACTTACCTCAATAGGATACTCACACACAAACGTTGGTTCAATTAAAGTATCTTCAACAAATTCTTCAAAGAAAGCATTTATTATATGTCCTACCTCATAATGATCCTCAACAGTTACATTATGTTCTCTCGCTATTTCTTTCGCTTCTTCCAAAGTCATATGCTTATAAAAATCTACACCGGTCTTTTCTTTAATAAGTTCAACCATCTTAGCACTCTTAAATGGTTTACTAAAATCAAGTTCATGACCTTTCCAATTAAGTACATACGTACCATTTACAGCATATACTACCCTTTTAAATAATTCTTCACAAACTTCTTTCATTCCATTCAAATCACTATATGCCTTATATAATTCAATAGTAGTAAATTCAGGATTATGATTTCTATCCATTCCCTCATTCCTAAACAATCTACCAATTTCATATACAGCATCCATGCCACCAACTAATAACCTCTTAAGTGGTAATTCTGTTGCAATACGTAAATACATATCAATATCTAAAGTATTATGATGCGTAACAAATGGTCTTGCTGCAGCACCACCTAATATTGTTCCTAAAACAGGGGTTTCTACCTCAACATAACCAATACTATCCAAATAATTTTGAATAGTTCTTATTATTTTAGGTCTCATAAACGCAATTCTTCTCGCATCCTCATTTACTATCAAATCTACATATCTTCTTCTAAATCTCTCTTCAATATCAACAAGTCCATGAAACTTATCAGGAAGAGGTCTTAATGCCTTAACTAAATGAATATACTCCATTGCCTTAACACTAAGTTCACCCATATGAGTCCTAAATACCTTACCACGAATACCAACTATATCTCCCAAATCAGCATTATCAAATAACTCATATTCTTCTAACCCAACATTATCCAACTTTACATATATTTGAATTTGACCATACTTATCCTGTATATGCATAAATCCAGCTTTACCTTTACCCCTTTTAGTCATTATTCTTCCAGCTACTACTACTTCAATATCTTTTTCCTCTAATTCCTCATTTGTAAAGTCACCATATAATTCCTTTATTTCCTTTGAATTTGAAGTAACATCAAATCTCGAACCAAAAGGATCAATATTCTTTTCACGTAACTTCTCCGCTTTTTCTCTTCTTACAATTTCTTGTTCTGTGTATTCACTCATAAAAACACTCCTCACATATCATTTTATAACAATTTACATTTATTGTAAACAAATTGAATTATTTATTCTTAAATTTTGTTAATATTTCCAATACATCTTTTTCAGTTGTTGCCTTAAATATTTCTCTTTTTACCTCATTTACTCCATCTAATCCCTTTAAATACCACGCTATATGACTCCTCATCTCAAGTACAGCTGTCTTTTCATCTTTAAAACTTAATAAATAGTTCATGTGTTTAATACACATATCTATCTTCTCATCTTTGCTAATAACTTTAGGTAAAGCTCCATCTTCTAAATAATTAACAATATCTCTAATAAGCCACGGATTTCCAAGTACCCCTCTTCCTATCATTACAGCATCACAATTGGTTAATTCAATCATTCTTTTCGCATCATCAACGCTTCTTATATCTCCATTTCCTATTACAGGAATACTGATACTTTCTTTTACTTCTTTAATAATATTCCAATCAGATAATCCCTCATACCTCTGACTCCTTGTTCTAGGATGAACACATATTGCACTAGCACCGGCTCTCTCACACACTTTTGCTATTTCTATAGCATTTATACTATTTTTATCCCATCCACTTCTTATTTTAACTGTAACTGGAATAGAAACTGCCTCAACTACAGATTTAACTATTTCATAAACTTTATCTGGATTTTTTAATAATGCAGCACCCGCCTGTGCAGACACAGCAACCTTAGGAACAGGACATCCCATATTTATATCAATTATGTCCGGATGCATTTTCTCACACACTATCTTAGCAGCTTCCACAAATGACTCCTTGTCACTTCCAAATATTTGCTGAGAAATGGGTCTTTCCTCATCCTTCATATAAAGCATATCCTCTGTTTTCTTACTTTTATATAATAACGCCTTATCACTAACCATTTCCGCATATATTAAACCAGCACCCATTTCCTTTGCAATTCTCCTAAATGCACTATTACAAATTCCTGCCATAGGCGCAAGTACAACCTGATTTTTAATCTCTACATTTCCTATATTCCACTTCATAAAAACTAAATCATTTCCTTAACCCTTAAAACAAGTTCATCTATATCATTTCCTATTACAGGTATACCATTAACTATTACAAAAGGATTATTTTTTCCAACAGCACACATACTAACACAACCAACCATTATTTTTGCATTACTATCAAGTTCCTTCAATTTAGATGACAATAAATCACTATCACATCTACACTTATTACAAATCTTAAATTCATTCATATATAACCTCGCCAATATTATTATCTTTATTTATCAAATGAGCATTTCCATCATCAGTATCCAAATGTGCCTCAAGTGAATAATTATCTTTTGCTTTTATAACTACATTATCTAATACTCCACCCTTAACCCCATCTATTTTTAATTTTACAACCTGACCATTTTTTAAATTATACTTACCAAGTTCATTTGTATTCATATGAATATGCCTATTTGCAATAATACAACAATTATTTTTATTTAACATTTTTCCATCATGTTCAATTATTACAGAAGAAGAACCAAGTAAATCTCCAGATTCCCTTACTGGTGGGTTTATCCTCAATTTAAAAGCATCTGTTGCACTTATTTCTACTTGCGTATAACTTCTTAAAGGACCAACTACTCTAACACCATCTATCCTACCACCTTCAGTAATTATATTAACCTTCTCACAAGACGCAAACTCACCCTTTTGACTTAAATCATTTAATTTAGTAAGTTCTGAACCACTACCAAATAAAAATTCAAAATCCTCTTTATTTAAATGCACATGTCTTGCTGATATCGCTATCTTAACTTTCATAAAATCACTCTCACTTTCTTACATCATACCACAAAATAAAGCAAATTTAACTAAATAATATTACATTTTGAAGTATTTCAATATAACATAATCATAATTACCTATAACTCACCATATAATTAGGTGTGAAAGGAATGTGATTTATGAATAATAATAGTTACTATAATCCAGTTTATCCAATGAGTTCATTACCAAGTGGAACTCCAAACCAACAAGTAGCTCAAACAATAACCAGTAATCTAGACGAAGAACAATCGTATATTGAAAATATATTAAGATTAAACAAAGGGAAAATAGGAAGATTTTATATGTCATTCCCAGATTCAGTTGAATGGAGAGACAAAGTATTTACAGGAGTAATAGAACAATCAGGAAGAGATCACATAATTATTAGTGACCCTACTACTGGCAAATGGTATTTATTACTTAGTATATATCTTGATTATGTAGAATTCGATGAAAAAATAAATTATATCAAAAACTTTTAATATTGTATATATAACTTAATTTTGCTATAATTAAATAGGTGATAATATGGATACTTTTAGAATAATAATGTATATAATCATTACAATTGTTATTGTATTACTTGTTTATACAAAAATGCATAATGATATAAAAACACAAATAATTAAAATTAATTCAGCAGAAAGCAAAATTGATGAATCATTAAGACAAAAATATGATTTATTAGTAAAAGCAATTGCTGAAATACTTCAGATAGATAAAGACAACAAAGATTTTAAAAACATTGATACTATTAAAAACGAAGAATTATCATCTTTTGAATTTGAAAGAAAATTAGCAGATATAGAATCCAAAATATATACATTCAAAAGTGAAAACACAAAAATAAATAAAAATATTTCTTTTAATGATATTTGGTATCAAATAGTAAATTTAAATTCAAGAATCCTAGGAGAAGAAAAATACTACAATGAAAGTACAACTATCTATAATAACTTAGTTTCAAAATTTCCAACTAAAATAGTGGCCTGCTTACTAAGATTAAAAGAAAAAATGTATTTTGATGGCAAAGATATGTATGATCAAAATATAAAAGATTTTAAAATAAAATAAAGTTAAACCAAACGTTTAACTTTTTCTTTTACACCATATCTTTCCTTTAACATATTTACCATTTTAATATATGTTTCCTTAGCACCCTCATATTCCTCATTAAATATCTCATCAATCGCATCATTTATATACTCACTCATACTATTAACAACAGTATCTCTATTACTATCAATTCTTATATTTTCAGACAATACAGGTCCTACTTCATCATACTCTCTAAGTAAAGGTATACACTTAGGATCCCCTTTCATATACCAATCTCTATAACCCCTTAAAGTTTCAAGTTCAAAACAATTATCTGGCTTTCCTAAAATATCACAATACATTGTTGTTAAATAACAAGTACTATACGAATACCTTCTATCAAAATATCTACAACTACCAGTCAAACTAGTATACTTTTTTAATTCACTACAATATGCTTCACCATACTTATTCATATCTTCTAAATTCATAAATTTACAATCTTTGCAATCTGCCACTTTAATCACCTCTTGATATATAATAACACAAAATTAAAAGAAGTAAACTACTTCTTTAATATACCTGCACAAACAAGTGCAAGTTCTCTTTCAAATATTTCCTTATTTTTTTCCTTACTTAAATTTCTTTTATAACTCTGAATAATATTAGTCATCATTATAGATTCAATAATATCAAGTATATACCCAAGACCAAACTTAGATGAAATATTTAATTTTGATATATCAACATGATTTAATATTAAATTCAAACCATCATTAAAATTAGGAGTAAACATCTTTTCTATTTCATAATTCATATTCAAAAAAATATTTTCAAAATATTCTTTGTCATCAGGGTTATCTATTACATTTAGAATATACAAATATAACTCTCTATAAGATAATATTATATCACCTTTATTTTTTTCTAAATACTCAAGTAACTTTCTCTTAATATCCTTTGAATACTCACCAATAATATAATAAAATGCATCCTCAATATCATTAAAATACTGATAAAAACTACCCCTTGGTATCTTCGCATCAATAATGATATTAGACACCAATGCATCCTTTAAAGGTACTCTACTAAACTCTTTTTTTAATGCACTAACAACCATATTTCTTTTATCTTCCGATAAATTTAAAAAAGTTTGTTTTGCCATATTGAACACCTCACATTAATACATCAACCCTACGAATTCATTATAACTAACTATTAACAAGTTGTCAAATTATGGTAAAGTATTTAATTTAATAAATAAGATTCAACAACTATTCTTTTATTATTTTCACCAATTTTACAAGTCAATAAAGTTAATTTCGTAAATTCATCACTATCAAGTACATATAAATCCGTATCAAAGACTTCATAAACTCTCTTTACTTCATATTTATACTCATATCCATCATACTTCAAATATATCATATCCCCCAAATTTAAATGACTTAAATAATTAAAATAAGCATTAGATCCATACCCAGAATGAGCACCAATAATCGTATTACTTCCTATTATATCTGGTCTTCCATATTCACTAAATAACACAATTCCATTTACATATTCATCTATACTATTAATACTCACCTCTTCGCTTAAGTTAATGCTATCAATATTTAGTATTAATTTATCATCAAACTCTTCATTTACATAATACTTACTACATCCAGTCAAAACAAATAATATGCATATACTAACAATTATTTTTCTTAACACGCTTATATCCTAACAGAAAAAATATTAAATAATTTACATGATTTATTATTCCCAAATCTGGCAATTTCTCTATTTTATTTGGTTTATCAATTAAAACTGCTCTTGCACTTACACTTATATCAGTTCTTTTAATAATCATAATAAGTGATTATCAAACTATGATTATTCCTGATGAAGTATTAATTGTTGGTGTAGTACTTTCAGCAATATTGCTTTTTATAATGAACGGTGGCAAAGCGTTGTTATTTTCATTATTAAGTGGTGCTGGATCATTTTTACTAATGTATGGATTAAAAATATTTGGCGACATTGTCTTTAAAAAAGAATCAATGGGTGGTGGAGACATAAAGCTTATGTTTTTAGTTGGCATGGTTCTTGGATTCAGAGAGTCAATAATGGTTATCTTTTTGTCAGCCATTATTGCATTACCTGTATCTTTAATTATTTTAATTAAGAAAAAAGACCATATATTACCATTTGGCCCATTTATAAGTGTTGCAACGTTGATTATGTTTTTATCGGGATTTAATTTTGATTCATTTTTAAAATTATTTGGAGTATAAAAAAATTAGAGATTTACTCTAATTTTTTTGATATTTTTTATGTTATGTATAAATTTTGCTTCAAATTCATAGGTAAAATAACCTTTTTTGATTGGAAAAATTATTTTCCATGGTTTTAAATCTTGAATAATCTTTATAACATTATTATCTTTATCTGTTATTATAATATCAATGTTTCTAGTCATAAAAAAAGTATGAATACTATTACATTTTGGGAAACAATAAACCTTATTACTATTATATTTACTAAATAGCATACCTTTTAATCTTTTGAAAAAA
>ERZ857998.593-NODE-593-length-49484-cov-4.715896_pt1 | contig 49484 bp, 54 predicted proteins | sample MGYA00519954_ERZ857998 | MGnify/ENA primary metagenome ERZ857998 (study PRJEB31778, sample SAMEA3449424) | human gut metagenome | biome: human gut; feature: human-associated habitat; material: faeces | place: United Kingdom | collected 2010/2012 ...
AGCACAAATGCGGTGAATTTCTTGAAATTCTTCATTATGCAGCCTCCTTTTCGTTTACAGCGGCGATCGTGAAGATCACGGTCGCTGCGTTGATGTTCGTGACCGCTTCACTCGCGGAAACCTTTGCCTTGTAGCGGATGGCAAGATTTTTCTCGGCGGCAATCGCCGGGAACGCACCGTCCACAAGCGTCAGACTGCCCGCGCCTTTCGTGTTACAACCATTGATGCTAAGTGCGATGCTGTTTTTCCCTGCACTGAAATCATCGAAATTGCCGATTTCAAACGTACCTGCCTGCACGTCAACCTTTGTGACTTTAATTGCACCGTTCTTTCCAGTATTTGTGATAGCGGCGTTGTTGGCGCAGACTACATAACCGTCCACCAGCGACACGGGCAGACAAGCCGGAACCGTACATGAAATCGGAGAAACCGTATTGACCACGGTGAGCGTCACCGGCACGCGCGCCTCGGTCGTTTCCGCTGCCGACGCAGGCACAGGAAGCGCGAAAATGAGCGCCAGCGCCAGAAGCAGCGCCGCTGCTTTTTTAACATTGTTCATCAGCGCACCTCCTTCGGCCACAAATACGCTGTGTGCAAGGTCAGCTCAGTGTTCAGCGTGCCGATCTGCTTGCCGTCACGGAACGCAGTTACAATGACTGTGCAGTCCACATTGCCGAACTCCGGCGCTTCCAACAGCGTGAGCGTCGAGAAGCTCTTGCCCGCAGCCAATTCAAATGCGTCGGCAATCAGCGCATTGTCTTTATTTCTGCGAATTTCTACCTTGTAGGTATCGCCCTTGCTGTTGTTTCTGAACTCGGCTTTCACGCTGCTTTCCCCGACAAGCGCGTAAAGATGAGCAGGAGCAGTAATATCAATCTGATTGTCCGCGACGATGGCATTGAGCTGCTTCTGTGCTTCGCGCAGTCCGGAAACGTCGTAAAAAATGACTTCCGTTTCCTTGTTCTGCTTCGCTCTTTCTGTAATTCGTACCTTGATGGTGTCGATAACAGCCAGCGTACTGTCGCGGTCATAAATGACTTTCACAGCATCATCCACACGCGCAACCACAACTGCGGGCATTTGCGTCGCATTGTTGCAATATACGGCTTTTGTGCCGCCGCCCCAGACAAGCAATCTGCCCTTGACGGTCACATTGTCCAGCACAATTTTACCATCCGCCGCGCCGCAGCCGATGATGAGGTCACCATCCACGGTCAGGTCTTTCAATTCCACATCGTCGGTACGAATCAGGACGCTGCCTTTGATGTCCTTGTCGTAGGTTCCTTTTACCGTGATATAACTGCCGATGATGTTATGGAAAATCTGCGCAAATTCTGCGCGGGTGATATTATCCAGCGGTTCCAGCCCTTTGGTTCTGCCGTGGATATAATCCGCGCCGACCATCGCGCGAACGTAAGGCAGCGCCCAGTTGGAAATCTCGCTGCGGTCGGAGAACGCGGACAAATCCGTTTTGGAATACGAATCGTAGTCCAGTTCCAACGCTCTCGCCACAACGGTCATGGCTTCTTGCCGCGTGATGGGCGCATCCGGGGCCATTGCCGTGTTCGATCTGCCGTTGTATGTTCCCATTTGCACCGCCATGGCCACATCTTCAAAATACCATTTGTCTTTGGAAACGTCCTTGTACTTGGAAATGTCGGCTTTCACGTAGCAGCCGAACGAGCGGTTGATGATCGCCGCCATCTCCGCACGAGTCATATCGCCGTTTGGGTCGATGATGGTCGCGCTCTTGCCATACAGCAAGCCGTTGTCCACGGCGGCGCTGACCGCTTCTGCGTACCATGCGGATTTATCGAAATCGCGGAAATCTGTGGCTTTGCGGTTGACCGTGTTTGCTGCCGACGCGCTGACGGCCAGCGACAGGCACGACGTAACGGCAAGCAACATTGCGAGGATTCGTTTTTTCTTCACGTTGAATACCTCCTGTTAGAATTTAAGGGGAACGCTTTTGACGTTCCCCTTGAATGAATTGCAATCAGACCGCATCCCAAGCGATGATGAACAGGACGCTTGCGATTGCGGTGTTCGTGACCGCCTCGGAAACCGGCGTCACGATGGCGTCATAGCTAATCCCGATGGAGTTTGCGGAGGTGTCGCCCACGCCGGACATGAAGCAGCCCTCCACGGCGTTGTCCAGAAGCGTCTGCTTGCTGGCGTTCTTGTTGTCGGTCAGCTTCTTTTCGCCGTTGCCGAGCGAAATCTGGAAACCAAACTTGTTGGAGTTGACCTTTTCGTGCGCGAGGGTGGATTTATCGCCAAACGCCGCAAGACTCCAACCCTGTGCAGCTTCGATGGAAACGCTGTTGACCTTGACCGCGCCGAAGCTGTTATTAACGATCTTTGTATCGGTAGCGGTGGAAACTGTGCCATCCGTGCCGACTGCAATGGGCAGAACAGTGGGGACGGTCACGGACATCTTGGTGGCAGCGGGATCGCCGCCGATGCTGCCATCCGCAGTGGAGGACAGGGTAACGCTGGATGTACCCGTGCCGCCCGAAGCGTCAACCGTGTTGGCAGCAGAAGCGGAAATGGCGAGAGAAGCGAGCATACAAATTGCGAGAACGAGGGAAATAATCTTCTTGGTGTTTTTCATGGTAAAATCTCCTTTGTTGTTTTGAAAATTTAATTTTTGATGGTGATATTGATGATTGCCCCGGCCGTGCCGATGATTTCGCCGGTTTCCGGGTTCAAATTGTGAAAATACGCGGTACATTCGTATGTACCGGCAGGAAGTGTGGTATTGAGCTTTGCGTGCTCGATCTTGCTGCCAACGGCAATCGCGCCGGATTCGTAGATCTGTTCGCCGGTATCGTTGCGGATGATCTGCACTTTCTGCGGATAGTTGTTGATGGCTTCGTTCACGATCATCACGTTGCCCTCGGATGCGCCGTTTTCAAAATACGGCGCGGTGTTCATGGAAATGTTGATCATGCCTTCCGCGACCTTTTCGTTCAGTTTTTCCGCAATTTCTTCGGGCGAAAGGTTATCCCAGCCGCCCTCGACGGCGCTGGAATCGTAGACGATACCGGTTTGACCACGAGCGTCTTCTTTGGTCAGCGGCTTGCTGACCAGACGGGTGATAAGAAAAATGCCCGCGCCAATGGCACAGACGAGAAATGCGACGGCAAGCACAACGCGGATATTGAGCCGTGTCTGTTTTGGATGATCCTGATATACTTCGTACATGGAAACAGCTCCTTTGTATTTTGTTTTGTATGCTAGGGCGGAATACGATAGCGACACAGCAGGCGATACAGGTCGTCCGCCGTGCATGGGATTTGATTTCCGGGCAATTCGATACCTCCTCCGTCTGAATTTGAGTATAAAAAAACACGACCTTGTAAAAAGTCGTGTTTTTATAAAGTTAGCCGCGCTTCATCCGGCGCGCTGCCTGAGAAACTCCAGAAACAGGTCTTCAATTTCCTTGTCACTTTTGAACTTGCTCAGGTATGGTGCAAAGCGCTTCCGGTCAAAGCTCAGCTTTTTCGGCGGCGCGGCAGCCCGCGACGTTGCCTTTGCCCGCGCTTCCCGCCATGCGGCGTAGATTTCCTGTTGGTCCGCTGACGGTGGCGGGCATTGTGCCTGAATAAACGCGACGGTCTGCTTGCTCAGCGTATAACCATCAATCTGGCACATCTCAATGAACGCCGTCTGCGCAGCCCCATCGTAATCTGCGATCAAGTCAGCGCAGGCCAGATTCAGCTTCTTGGGCTCATTCTCCACGATCTCGGCAAGCGGTGGGATCAGCTGCGCCAACTTGACCGCTTTGCGGATCTCATACTCTGTCACACCAAAGAACTCGGCCACGATACCGCGGGCGGAATACTTCTGGCGAGATTCGCCAGAAGTTAAATCCGTGCGGAAACCGTGCCGGTTTCTTGCATCCAGCAACGCTTTATACGCTTTGCCGCGCTCAATGATTGTAAGATCCTGCCGCCGAAGAAGATTTGTTGCAATCGCAATACTGATGGCACGCTGATCGTTGACGGTCATGACCGTTGCGGGAATATCCGTCCAGCCCGCCAACTTTGCCGCCGCTGTGCGGTTATGCCCGGCCAGGATTTCAAATTCATCCGTTTCTGCAATGGGACGCACCAGAATCCGCTCATACAAACCATTCTCCTTCAATTCTTCCGCAAAGGCTTCCAGCTTGGCGTGGGGGTAGGGATGAAAGCCAATGTCAGCGGTATAGAACGGGTGTAGCTTGCAGACCGGCACGTCACGGAATTGCGTTTCCGTTTGCGATACCGGCATCTGAAAGATCTGCTCATACGCCGCGTCGCCGGTCTGCTGCTCAGACGCCTGCTGGGTCGCACTCATGCGTTTGCGCAGCATCTCATTCATGTTCGCTCTAGCCAAGCCGCAGCACCTCCGAGGCGAGATTCCGATAGGATTCTGCTGCCGGGTTGCCCGGCTCGTAGTCCAGAATACTCATGCCGGCCATTGGACACTCCGCGATGCGGATGGTGTACTCGATGGGGCGGTCAAAGACGTGCAAGTCATCACCGTAGATTTCCCGGACACTCTGCTGCACGCTTTTGCAAAGCTGTGGCCGGGACTGATACATGGTAAGAAGAATCCCCGCAATTTTCAGTTCTGGATTGAAGCGCTTCTGCACCGAACGCACCATATCCAGAACATCCGGGATGCCCTCGGACGCGAGAAAGTGGGATTGCACGGGGATGATGCAGTAATCCGACGCGTTCAGCGCGTTGACCGTCAGAAGCTCCTGCTTGAGTCCGCAGTCAATAATGATATAGTCATAATCCTCTTGCAGCGGCGCAAGCACCTGCGCCAGCATTTGCTCCGCGCAGCGGCCGAAATCGTTTGCCGCGCTGTACTGCGAGAGCTGCATGACCTGAAGCCGCGCCGCTGCATCCGATAAGCGTCGATTTGCGGGAATGAGATCCGGCTTGCTGTCTGTGTGCAAAATGCAGCGCGGCAGATGCAGCTCCAGATCTTCCGGATAGTCGATGGCAGCAAGCAGAAGGTTTGCCAGCGTATATTTCTGCTCCGCCGGCGTAAAGCCCATAGACGCAGTGAGATTGCCCTGCGGGTCATTGTCGATGAGAACTACTCGCTTGTTTTCATCTGCCAAAGCAGAGGCGAGATTCAGAGCAGTCGTCGTCTTGCCGACACCGCCCTTTTGATTGGTGATTGCAATAACGGCATTCTTTTTCATGTCACACCCTCGCTTTCAGCTTCCTATTTTGATAATCCTCACTCTGTACGTACTCTATCACGCTATCCTTGAAAATATAATAAGCAGGCTTTATAAAGAATGACTTTACGCGCTTTTCGTGAATTAGTTTTGATGTAAATGAAATGCTAACGCCATTTAGCATCATTCTGAGTTGCTCTTGTGTTACAACATCCGGATACTCTTGAAACAACGTCTGATAATATGATTTGTTTTTTTCCACAGTGATCCCTTCCATTTAGAAATTGTCATCGGCAGGAACACGGCTTAATTTGTTCTCTCCATTGTCTCTCCAATACCATCAAACTCGGAAAAATCGCAACTGTCTAAATGGTTCCTATTTTTTCAAAAAACGGTGAAAAGCATTGATTTTCAATAGGTCTTGAACCTGTAGTTCCGTGTACTTCCGCTGTCTTCCGTATGGGATACAAGCCTTAAAATCCCTCGGCGTAACAACCGTGCGGGTTCGAGCCCCGCCACCGGCACCAAATCTGGGAACAACCTATGATACAAAAACAGTCATCCAAATCGGATGGCTGTTTTTGTATATGGCCCGGAAACCGTTGAAAACACTAGGGTTTTCGGCTTTCCGAATGCCGCGGCAGGCGTTGCGCAGCCCGGTATTTCACAGCGGCGTGTGGGCGGCGAAAATGGCCGAAAAAGCGGCTGCCGGGCTGCACCCTTTCGGAAATGGACAAGGGTGCATAACGCATCCGCGCCGTGGACATTTCCGAAAAAATCAGCCCTCCGCGAAAAGGTTTTACTTTTCCGCGGAGGGCTTTTTTCATTTATCGAATGGTCAAAGCGTCGAGGCCCAGCGTATCTGTATAATTCAGAAGCTCGGGCTGCGTGGCGCTCAGACCGTGGAGCAGGCATTTCAGCCGTTCTACGTCGTATACACCGAGTTCCGCGGCCAGCGTCCGTGCGCTGATCTGACGATGCTGTCCGCCGACAAAGCGGAGATAGTATTCCAGCGCCTTGATCGAGCGAAGATAGTTCCCGTCGAGGTAGTCTGCCACGTCGTTGCTCGTCGCTCCAATTTTGGCAAAGCGGTTGAACATGGCGCGGATATGGTCGTTGACGGCCTTGCCGTAGCCGTAGTGCTCCACTGCTTGATTGTAACTGTAGCCGTGGCGCTCATGCAGCCAATAGGCGTTCAGCAGCTTCTTCTGATAATAGTCAGTCATTATGATGTCCTCCATTCAGCTTGCTTTGATGTGACTCACAGCTTACACACGGGTAGTCAAAAAGCAAGCTGAAAAGCAGAAAAAGCCCTGCCGAAGCAGGGCTTTTCGCTGGAACCTTATGCTGCGGTGAAGCCTTTCTCAGAAATGGCCGCGGCAAGGGCCGGATCGGCGGGGCCGCTCAGCGTTCCGGTCTTGTCGATGATGTAGCCGCCAACGGCATAGGAAAAAGTCGGTGCGCCCTGATAAACCGGTTCTGCGTTTACATAGGCGCTGACCGCGGCCAGCAGGTCTTTCCGCTGCTCTCCGGTGACGTTGTAGGCCAGTTCCATGGTCTCCGGCTGGGCCGGGGCCTCGGCTTTCGTCTTGGCGCGGGTCTTGCGGGCGCGAGGCGCGGGCCACTGCTCCGGCAGTACGCTTTCGTCGAGGTGGATTTCAAAGGTGATTTTGCCGTCCATGTGGGTATTGAAATGGAAGTCGAGCATTTCCAGCTCCTTTACCTCGTCGGGGATTTCGATGTTTGCATAGCGCTTGCGCTCCTCGCCGTTTACCATGAAGCAGACCGGAACCATGTCTCTGAGCTTTGCCGTGATTTTACCTGTTTTCATTGTAGTTACCTCCGAAAAATGATTTTGTTGTGTGAGTTCCTAGCTCGTGAGTCACAGCTTAACCATTTTCGGTGTGAAAGCAAGCCTCAAAACAAAGAAATTTTCTCGTTTTTGCAAAAGGCGCGGATAGGATTTCCGCGCCTTTCTTGCTATAATATATAAAAGTAATAGAAAGAGTCTCAGGTTTGCCGTGCTGAGGGTGCGGCAATGAAACGGAATCGGGTGAGAGTCCCGGCGAACTGGTCACTGTGAAGCTCCCGTAGAGGAGATAAGTCAGACACGCGCCTGAGAGAGCTACAAGAGCAGCCGCCATGTCAACGGCCTGCGGACGATATTGTGCGCCCATTTTTAGGGGATACGTCCGCCATCCTGCCAAAGGTACTGCGGACGTTTTTGCGTAAAAAACGTGTCGTAAAGCATTCTTTCCTTTACGACACGTTTTCACGTTTCTTAACATCTGAAATTATACCCCATCAGAAAGAAAAGTCAATCCGTTTTGATAAAAACAGCAGATTTTTGTTGGAGATTCAGGGGCATCCGCTCCAATATTTGAAAAATAGCTGAAATTGGATTGCAAAACAGGAATATTTCTTTTGTTTACGCCGTCAGAAATGCCGTCAAGGAGGAACAATGGCAAAGTGTGGAGAGAACATTTATAAACGCAAAGACGGAAGATGGGAGGGGCGCTTTATTCGCGGTCGCAAGGAAAACGGCCACGCGATATACGGTTATGTCTATAGCCGGAGCTATACAGAATGCAAAGGCAAGCTAAAGGCTGCCGCTGCAGCGCCGCTGCGCGCGGTATGCGTTTGTCGGCTGACGGCGAATGAGCTTTTTTCGTCTCTGCTGCGGCAAAAATGCACGGATGTCAAGCCGTCCACCGCCCAGCGCTATCGCTTCCTGATTGAAAAGCACATTCTTCCGGAGTTAGGGCATCTCCGAGTCGAGCAGCTGACGGCGAAAAAACTTCAAACATTTCTCCAACACAAGCAGGCAAACGGAGGCTTGCGAGGCGGCGGCCTTTCGGCGAAAACAGTCCGGGATATTGGAACGCTGATAAAAACAGCGCTGAAATATGCTCAGGCGGAATTTTCAGTTCCCTGCGACGCGGACGCGCTGCGGCTTCCGTCGCCTGCACAAACGGATATTCACGTTTTTACCGAAGATGAACTGCGGCGTATCGGCGAGCAGGTCACACGCCAGCCGCATTTGATGGAAATCGGCATACTGCTGGCGCTGAACACCGGCCTTAGAATTGGAGAATTGTGTGCGCTGCAACGGCAAGATGTCGATTTTGCCGCCGGAACCGTCTCCGTCCGCCACACGGCGCAGCGAATCAATTACGGCGGCAGGACGGAATTGGTCGTTCAAACACCGAAAAGTGCTGCTTCCAACCGCGTCATTCCCATTCCTGCTGAAATGCTGGTGCTGCTGCGGCAGTATGTATATGCCTTTGCACCGGGTCGCTATTTATTCAGCGGAAACCCAGCACGGCCATTGGAGCCACGCACCTGCCAGCGGCATTTCAAAGCACTGCTAAAGTGCTGCGGGATTCCTTATCGGAACTTCCACAGTACGCGCCACACCTATGCTACGCGCTGCGTGGAGGAGGGCGCGGACATCAAGACTGTCTCGGAATTGCTTGGACATTCCAATCCGCAGATCACGCTGCGGCGTTATATGCACTCGTCCATGCGGTACAAGCAGGAGGTCGTTCAGCGGATCAGCTTCCTGCCGCCCAGTGCATAAAGTTTTATCGCCGTCAATTTTTCCGTCAGACATCCGGACGAGTCCTTGCGCCGTGGGCGGTTTCACCGCTTTTGTCGTAAAGGAAAGAATGCTTTACGACACCAAATGACCGGTCTGGTGAGTTTATCATAACCGGGCTGGAGAGACATTATTCAATTCAATATTGTTGATACCGTAATACACGCCGATTCCGCACACTCTCGGGCAGGATAGGCTCAGAAGAAGGCATTTATGCCGACACGAAACGGTGCTGTGCGCGTGAGGCCACGCCGAAGCGGAGCGATCCGCCGGGACGAAAGTCAGCCATTACAGGGACGACCTGTGAGAAGGTAGGACGTGGGCGCAGGAGTGATCGTCACTCCCTAACGCAAGTCAGAAGATCTGTATTACTCGCGGCGAAAGCCGCGACCGTGTATTTGCAGCGGCGAGCGATTTCCTGTTGCACCGGGCGAGAAGCCCACGAACGCCGCTGATTTCATCTTGGAATCGGCGCATTTTGTTTTTTACGGGACAACGTGCGCTATTTCGGGACGGAACCAGTTTTTCTTTGCGCTTTCCATCTTATTTCCTTTCTGGTGCCCGGCCTGCGGGCGTGCTCCGCAGGCCGGGACACCGCAAAAATCACCGACTCACCGGGCCTTTGCCCGGTTTCCTATGGCGAACCGCGCCGACAACTGAATAGCCACAACGGGAAAGAATACCTGCCTTTCCGGGGAAGTACGCGATGACGCAAGCGCCGAGCGTGCCAAGGGAGGACAGACGCGGTCAGAAGTGGGCGCAGGAACCGATACCGGCAGCGTGGTGTGAACGAAAATCGTATATTACGGCTTTTGCCGTGAAAATCGGCGCGGCTTTCTGCTTCCGGGCTGCGTCAGATCAAAATAGGAAGCAAAAATTTGTAAAGGAGAAGAACAAGCATGAAAGCAAAGAAAACTATTGCGCTCATCCTTGTGATGGTCATGGTCCTCGGACTGCTGACTGTCACAGCTTCCGCCACCCCTGCGGGATCGCTTAGCTCGCCGACCAACGGCATCAAGAGCATCACGATCAGCGGCGCGAATATCAACAACAATGAGGATCGCACCCTGACGGGCAGCAGTGCCCCGTATAACCTGACGTACAACGTCAAGCTGGCCAGCGGCACGGCTGATGGAACCGTCGTAACGGCGACGTTTGAAAAGGAAAATGCCTCGAATGAAAACCTTGTGGTTTCTTCCGCGAAGCCGAACTCGATCCTGAACGCGGTATCCCGCAAGCATATCAAGAAGCACGCCAGCCTGACCTACAACGCGACAGTGCAGAACGGCACAGCGACCATGACGGTCTATGTCTATCCTGACCTGTCCGACAGCGTCAAGACCTATGGTACTTACGTCATCAACTTCCAGCTGGCGGATGTCAACAACCCGATCACGGTCAACGGCACGCAGATTCGCTTTGGCGACCCCGCGTATCCCATGACCGAACCGGAGCGTTACATGAGCTTTGAAGCAGCTGGAACCAATGCGTATAATGCTGTCTATGCTGGCCCGACCGCTGGCTTTGTGCCGGATCTCTATTCTCTCTATCTGAAGTCCGATGCAGCGCTCACGCTCACCAGCAACAGCACGGACGTTGTGTTCCGTACCTATGATGCCAACGGCAACATGACCGAGAAAAATTCTGTCACCGGCACGTCCGGCGAGGGCTACTTCTCGACGGTTATTTATGCCAAGGCAGCCGGTTCGATTCAGGTCACTACCGCTGGCAGCACCACCGCTACCACCATCAACTTCAGCGCGCCGAACGACCCGTCTGCTGTCCATAATGCGCAGCTGCATCCGGAAGGCGCAACCGCCTATCTGCCCGGCCTGACACAGTATGCCAACCGCGGCGACTGGGGCAGCGTCAGCGCTGGCGGCGACAACCTTCTTGATCCTGCCAACAAGATCAAGGGCTATTATGGCTTTGCCGCGAACGGTTTCTCGCTCGGTTCTCTGGGCGGCTATGTCCAGTATGATTTCCACAGCAACCCCATTCGGAATCTGGACACCAACCCCTACGGCGTAGACTTCGTGATCTATGGCAATGCCTTTAACGGCAACCCGGAAGCTGCTGCGGTTCAGGTCTATGCGCAGGAAGTCCTTACGGATGACGGAAACGGCAACGTTACCTATGGCCCGTACAAGTGGTATGAGCTGGCCGGTTCGATGTATTATTCGGACAGCGCCGTCCGCAATGCAACTGTGTATTATACAAAGGACGATGCAGGACTCCATGCAGCCGTCAATGGCGTGACCCATTCGCAAGACCCGTTCACAACGGCTGCAACGTGGTTCCCGACCAAAGGCAGCATGAACCATGAAGCAACGTCCGGTATCAACGACGCGACAAACACCTATATCACGGAGTACACGGATACGACGCTGAAATTTACCGGTGTGACCAGCATCCCGGACAGCGACTCCAATACGGACTATGCGTTCGGCTATGCCGACGTGACCCCCGTGCCGAGCGTCAAGGACGGTACTCCGGTCAACCCGTATACGCCTTATACCTCCGACAAGGTCGGCGGCGACGGCTTTGACCTCGCTTGGGCGGTTGAGCTTGGCAGCATGAAGCCGGTAAAGATCAACAACGCAAAGTACGTCCGTATCTATTCTGCGGTTCTGTATAACACCGGCATTTTCGGTGAAACTTCTCCGGAAATCACGGGCATTTTCCGCGCAGTTGGTACGACAGGGTCGGCGGCAACATCTGATCTTATGTTGGTTTCTACTGCACTGATCCCCACTACAAACGGCGGATACCAAGAAGTTGATGCGGGCAGTTACAGAATCAGATCTACCGAAGAAAATGTTTATTTGAATGAAACGGCTGTTGATGCCTCCACTCCGTATCAGTTTACGGTTGAATCCGGAAAAACCTATCGAATTGTTACACAGAGCGGAACAGAAGCACCGTATATTACGGTAATCAAGGGTAAATAAATGGGGAAATGGTTTTTGGGCGATGCCGAAAGGCATCGCCCCTTTCATACTCGAAGCATTGCACTTGCACTTGCTATCTTAATTACATTTGGTCTTTTCTCACCATTATGTGTAGCAGCTACATCACCTTATGAAATTGATTCGGGCAATATTGTTGGCAGTCAGAACATTGGTACTCTAAACGGGTATAACCTGTACCTCGTAAATATCTCAAAGCAATATGACACGATCAAATTGCAGGAAGGTAATGACTCCAGCACAGGCGAATTAGTATCATTCTTGTACGGTGATGGAGATTATGATGGCATCACGGGCGGTTCCATCACAAGAAATTCGACCAATTTTGAAAAAACAGCGGCATATTTTCAAAAAGAAAAAAGCAATATTTCCGCTGTTACGTTTTCTGAGCAGTCAGATTACTTGCTGTGCAGGCTTACAGAATTTGATTGGGTAGTAACATTTATGCCTGTAACAGTAGGGTATATTCTGATAGCGTGGGAAAAAGCTGCGAGTGTTGATAAAACGGCCCTCGACACAAAGATTACTGAAGCCGAGAGCAAAAATGCCAGCAACTGCAAAACTGAGGACGACAGATATAACGCTGGAACAAAGGCAGTCAGTGAAAACGGCTTCTGGTCAGATTTCCAGACTGCGCTTACCAGCGCAGAATCGGTCAATAATAGTGCCGCTGCAACACAGGATCAGGTTGATTCTGCGCTGGAAACATTGACCGCAGCCATGGCGAATCTGATCCCGATTGGTCAGATCAACCCCACCAATCTCTATGAAACGATTGAACGGTGCAAAAAGTCTAACGACGATCTGAAGGGTTACAACGACAAGACCGTCAATGCTTACCGCACAGCACTGACCGAAGCAAATGCGTATCTGGACGCTCTGTTCCAGAAAGACGCCGAAACCGGCAAGGTTGAACCTACGACGGAGAACGTCGCAGGCAATCAGGGCAAGGCGGATGGATATGCCACAAAGCTGACCAATGCGTACAAAGAACTTGCCTCGGCGCTGGACAGATATGGCAGCGTATCGCTGGCACTGGACGCGATTCCGGCGCTCTGTGAGCTGGCAGACAAGGCAATCGGCAACACGGCGCTGGATGGGCGCGACACGCTGAAAACCAAGCGTGACGCTGCCTATGCCGTCTGGCAGGAGTATGTGGAAACGCAGCTGAATCTGAACGCCAGCGAGTACAGGGAAATCAGAACGGCATATCGGGAGCTGTTCGATGCCTACTATCTCGGCCTGACGAACACGGCGGACAGCATCACCGTGAACGTCCGCGTCACGGACAGCGCCAGCTTAAAGAAGCCGACCGGCTTCCCGCAGGGCGAATGGGCCAGCACGACATGGACGGGTTCTGTCACGCTGACGGGCGACCAGACGCTCGGTGCACTGGAAACGCAGCTTACCGACAAGGGCAAGCTCTACTATGGCGGTAAAATAGACAATTATGGCGCGGCAAGCTACGCCGCGATCATCAATGGTGTCTATCCCCACAGCTTACAGAGCTTCAATAGCTACTTCTCTGATGATTATTATGAGAACGGTACACGTGTCTACTACTCCGACCGCTATGTTCTGCACGACGGCGATATGGTAGAGCTTGCGCTGCTTCCGACACCGGAGGTTTCTTCCTATGCGGGCGCAGGAAATTCCCTGAATGAGAATTACACCATGCGCTATATGCAGACGGCACGGTTTGAGCAGGACGGCGAACCCGTCACCGGTACACTGACCGTCAATGAGGGCGAACCGCTGACGCTGCACGTTTCCCGTGCGTATGCGTCCTTGCAAAATTATACGGGCGAGTACAGCGCGTTCTCCGGCGCAGAGCTTTACGTTTCCCCGGAGAGTGCAAGCAGCACCGCCGCCACAGCTGGCGAGGCCGTTGCGCCGAGTCTTGACACCGGCTACCAGACCGATGCAAACGGCGACGTGACCGTCACGCTCTATGGCTCGGGCTGGGTGCATCTGTACGCCGCTGATCTGCGTGATGACAAGGGCTTCTGGGGCAATACCGACGTGTCTGGCGGCCCGCAGATCGAGGAGCTGCCGAGCATGACGGCTGGCGCTTCCGTGTGGGTCTATGTGAACGCCAAATCCGGCGACGAGCTTGCATCCGGTCTTGCCGCGCTCAAGCAGGAGCTGGACGACAGTTATCAGGACGTTGACCGTACTCTGTTTACGGAAGAAGAACTGAAGCAGATCGACGATACCTATAACGAAAGCTGCGAGAAGTTTAAGTCGCTCGACAACCTGACCGACGCAAAGGCCCTTGTGCGCGAATTTGACGCACTTGTAGCGCAGCTGTCCAAGCAGCATCAGGGCAGCGACGCATGGCGCGCGAACAACCTCCGCTATGCGCTGGATATGCTTCCCGACGACCTGAATGACTTCACACAGGGCTTTGCCGAGCGTTTCAGATGGCTCCAGAGTGAAATGGCGCTTGCAACCGAGCACCAGATCAACCAGATGAGCACGGCGCAGAAAGCAAAGTATGAAAAACTGAAAGAAGCCTACGGCACGGACGGTTCGACGCTCCCCGCGGCTGTCAATCCGACTGTGACGGTCACGGTTACGGACGGCACTGAGTATCAGGGTGACTTCATCGTTGCCAACAACAGAAGCTATTCCTATGTCAGCAGCGAATACGCAAACGGCAACGAGCGCGTCAATATTCCGTCTGCGACCGGCAATCTCCGCAAGGAGGCTGCCCTCGGCGCGTTCGATGCGACCGACTACCGTGTGCAGGAGGGTTCGGAGTATCAGCTTATCATCGCGCGCAAGCTGGACGGCAAGGTAACTGAGTGCGATTACAATGCTAAGGTTGTAAAAATCGAGGTTCTGGACAAGGACACCGGCAAGCCCATCGAGGGTGTCACGACCGGTATCTATAACTACACGGAAGATCGTGGCAGCTCCAGAGCACGATTCTACTACACCCCGGATGGCGGCGGTGCATACGATCAGGGCGAATATGGCATGACCGCAGCGACTGTCCGCTTTACTTGCGTGATGCCGCACAACATTCTCGTCAAGGTCTATCTGGAAAAGGTAGCGACCCCGGACGAGCTGACCGCGGCAAAAACGTCGCTCAAAAACGAATTGACAGCTGCCTATCAGACGTACACCAAGTCGGAGTATTCCAACACAAATTGGAATACGCTGGTCAAGGCGTACAACGACGGCATTGCCAACATCGAAAAGGCCGAGGACGTGACCACCGCCACGGATGCAAAGACCGCTGCTCTTGCAGCGATGGCAGACGTGGTTAAGGACATGGAAGCCGCCTATGGCACTGTGTATGTCACCGTTGAGAACACGACCTTTACACGCGATCTCTGGCCCACAGGCAAAACGTATTGGGATGGTACGCCAATCGACCATTTCCCGGTAGAGTTGGATTCCACATCTACCATGATGAGCTGTGTAGTAGAAGCACTTGATGAGCACGGCTGGAAACAGACCGGTGCGTCCAGCAACTACATCACGTCGATCAACGGTCTGTCCGCTTTTGACGGCGGCTCTCAATCCGGCTGGATGGGAACGCTGAACGATTGGTTCAACAACGAGGGCTTTGGTAACTTCACGGTTGCGAACGGCAAGCTGGGCGACGGTGATGAAATCCGCATCATGTATACCAGAACCGGCTACGGTGCAGACCTCGGCGGCACGTGGGGTGGTGAAGATGCACAGAACACCACCCTAAAGGAGCTTAAAGTGACCGGCGGCACGATTTTCCCGGATTTCACATCCGGTACGATTGGCTCGACAACCGAGTACACCTTGCAGATTGCCGATGAAAAGGCCGAAATCAAAATCACGCCGACCGCCACGAACAAGAATTTCCTTGTAAAGACGTTCCTCAACGAGCAGGTGACCGACAACACCGAGGGTGTCAGCTTCTATAAGCGGACGCAGACCATCCCCGTTGTCGCGGGCGACACCATCTACGTTGGGTGCGGCGTGAAGGGCTGGCCTACCATGAACACGCAAGCCGGCAACACGCAGACTTCGGGCGGAACGTGGTATGTGCTGAAGGTGGTCAATGCACAGGTTGACGATGGCTCCGCGTATGTCATGGGCCTGATCGACAAGTATTGCATCAAAGTAGAAAGCTACAACTATAAGAGCATGGAAAGCGGTCTGAGCATCACCAGAGCGGCCTATGACGCGCTGAGTGAAGATAGCCAGAAGAACGTCACCAACTATCAGAAGCTGCTTGATGCGGAGGCTGGCGTTGCCAGCTTCAAGAAAACCGCCGATCTGTCCGTAAAGATCGCCGCTCTGCCCTCCGTCTACCGCGCAACGCTGGAAGACGTGGAGCAGATCAAATCGGTGCAGGAGATTTATGAATCGCTGACGCAGGAGGAGAAAGACCGTCTGACCGTCAACGAGTACAATAAGCTCATGGCGCTGATTGAAAAGATTGACGGACTCAATCAGGCTGCGGCGGATAAGGTCATTGCCGACATTGCCGCAATCGGTCCGATTGACGAAATCACGCTGGAAAGCGCAGAGCAGATTCAGAAAGCGCGCGCTGGCTACGATGCACTGAACAAGTACGCACAGTATATTGTCGAGTGTGCTGAACCGGTCAGCTATTACACGCTTGTTGAGGCAGAAGCGAGGCTGAAAGAGCTGCAAGAGGCAGCTGCCGAGCAGGAGCGCATTGACAGAGCTGCCGCCGCAGCGGTTGATAGCTTGATTGACGAAATCGGCGACGTCACGCTGGAAAGCAAGCAGGCCATCGAAACGGCCCGTGCCGCTTACGACAACCTGACTCCCACGCAAAAGACGTATGTGACGAAGCTGAATACCCTGACCGCCGCAGAAACCGCGTACAAGGCACTGGTTGACCAGAAAGCTGCTGACGATGTGATGGAAAAGATCAACGAAATCGGCGAAGTCACACTGGACAGCAAAACAGCTATCGAAGCTGCCCGCGTTGCGTATGACGCACTGACGAACGATCAGAAAACGCTGGTTGAAAACTATGATGTTTTGACCGCCGCAGAAGCAGAGCTTGCACGTCTGGAAGCCGAAGCAAAGTATGAGGCTGATTTGGCTGCTGCCGCGCAGGTGGACGAGATGATCGAGCGCCTGTTCCCCGTCAACCGTTACAGTGGCCCGGCTATCCGTATGGCCCGTGCTGCGTATGAGGCGTTGACCGCGGATCAAAAGGCACTGGTGAAGCACTACGACGACCTCGTAAAGGCAGAAGCCGAGTTTGCGGCAATTCCGCCGCTCCGTCGCGTCGGCCCGTCGAAGCCCTCCACGCCTACGAAACCTGACACCAGCAAGGATAACCTCCCGTTCACGGATGTGGTCTCCGGCAGCTGGTATTACGATGGCGTGAAGTATGCTTACGACAACGGCCTGATGAACGGCACCGGCGCAAATGCGTTCAATCCGAATGCAGACACCACCCGCGGCATGATCGTCACGATCCTTGCCCGTATGGAGGGCGTCAACACCTCCGGCGGCGCAACGTGGTACGCTCGTGGCCGTGAATGGGCGATGGAAAACGGCATTTCGGACGGCACGAACATGACCGGCAAAATCACCCGTGAGCAGCTTGCCGCTATGCTCTATCGCTACGCGAAGATGAAGGGTTACGACGTTTCCACATCCGCTTCCCTCTCCGGCTACACGGACGCTTCCAGCGTTTCCGGCTGGGCGAAGGAAGCCATGCAGTGGGCGGTCGGCTCCGGTCTCATCCAGGGCAGCAACAATGCGCTGACCCCGCAGGCCAACGCCTCCCGCGCACAGATCGCCACGATCCTCATGCGCTTCGCACAGAACATCGCAAAGTAATCCCGCGCACGGTTTTTCCCGGAGGGGCGGATCATCCGCCCCTCCACTTCTATTTCAGAGGAGACGGACATGGAAGAAGCACGACTGACAGCGTATTTGTTCCAAAGGCTGCAAGACGCTGTTTTTCTGACAGAGCGCAATATGGCGGAGCAGCTTGGTCTGTCCTACAAAGTACTGCGGCGGGTTCAGAAAGCACAGCGTATGACGCAGAAGACCGCCGACGCCATGGAGCGGCTGCTGCAATACTGTGTGCTCAATCAGATCCCATTGGACCGTTACCTCTCGGAATATCGGTAAGAAGAACATCCCCCTGTGACAGAAGCCCATCTGTCACAGGGGGATGTTTTTGTTATAGCAGGCCGAGACTTCGGCGCAGATAATGCTGCCCGATCTCGGAAAAGCGTTTTTGCAGATTGTCCGGCGTCGGCGTTTGCCCCTCCGCCAGCAGCAGCCGGAAAATGGCGGCATCCACCACATCCATATCCAGCGCAGTATGCTCGTCGGTAAACATCCGCTCGATCAGGTCCAGCAGCTCCTGCCGGGAAAAGCTGCGGTCCATATCCTGCAGGTCCTGCACGGTCAACTCAGTAACGTTATGTGACATGAGCGCTTCCTCCTATCCGACTGTATGCGGCAGAATGTGCCTCATAACGGAAGATTATTTTACAAAATACGGCGTTATAAGGGCGGATGTTCCGTTATAGGCTTCTGTTTCAAATCCGGGTTCTTCGGTAAAATATCTGTATAGATATTGAGGAAAACGAGGTGCGCGTATGCCCATATCCTATAAAGTCATCGGCAGGCATATCCGGGACGCACGAAAGAGCGCAGGTCTTACGCAGGAGGCAGCCGCCAATCAGCTGGGCCTGTCGCCGGAGCATTACGGCAAGGTCGAGCGCGGAGAGCGCACGGTCAATCTGGAACGGCTGGTGCAGATCAGCCATCTGTATGGAACGACAGTCTGCGCTCTGCTGGAAGGCTTTGATACTGAAGCCGCAGCGACCGTGACCCAGCAGCCAGCGGAAATGGATGCGTTTCTGTCTGCCATGCGCCAGATCGGAAGTGGATGCACGGAGCAAAGCCGTGCGCTCATGCTGCGCGTATGCGCAGAGATCGCAGCCAGCGACAAAAACTGAACACCTTGGATGCCCGCTCCTCGTGAGCGGGCTTTTTCTTTCTCTACTATACCATAGATTTTCAGAAAAACGTCAAGGAAAGGATGAAAAATCTTTCACCATTTTCAGGGTTTTTATGCCCGCAGGGGTGACAAATTTATCACGTTCCCGAATCGCGGAATTGCTTGTAAAATAGGAATCGTCGAAACGAGAAGGGAGATAAATCTATGGAGAAGGGGCTAACGTCCTATGTGCTGAACTATCTTCTGAGTACCTGTTTTGACAGCAAAGCAGATATGGCACGACAGCTGGATATGAGCAAGCGCGCCCTGCAGCGCGTGATGAACGAGCCGCAGCTGAGTAAGGGCGGCAGCGTCGCGCTGGTCAAGGCGCTGTGCTACTGCGCCCGGCACCGTGTCCCTGTGGACCCGATCCTGCGCGAGTACGCGGCGCATGACACGAACGAACAGAAAGATTTTATTTACGACCCAAGCACTGTCAATCTCGCAGCCTACACCCGTTTGACCCTGCCCATGCCGGATCATTTGACCGCAGAGGGCGCGGAGGTGTTTGCATCCATGCTCCGCTTTCTCCAAAGGGCCTCGGCGCACATCTGCCCGAACTGCATGGCCTGGTGCAACCCATGGGACGGAACGGCGCGGTTTGCGGAAGGCATCTGCTATCTTGCGCGGATGGCGCGGTGTATCTGCCGGGAGGTCGTCTCATTATACACAGAAAGCTGGACCAAGCTATGATTTACGAAACAGACTTATTTTCGTTCTCCTTTGTCCCAAACTGGTATTTACAGCTGGATGCGCTGGCAGAGCTGGCGCTCCCGGAGCCGTGGCGCTTCCGCGGCGGCAGCTATTCCGAGAAAAATTACGATACGCCGATCTTAGAACGATACATCCAATCTATTTTTCGCAAACAGGTCATCGACTACAATGCTGCAACCGACAAGACCGAGCAGGACCGGATCATCCTCATGCGCAACGAATATGCCTGCTTTCATACCGGCCTTTACACAAAGCGATATAAACCCATCTACGCCTGCTTCGGCAGAAACAAAAAACTGGATTCTTTATTAAAGTGGTGCTTCCGGGGCTTCGCGGACGAAAACTCTGCGCTGCTGCGTTATATCTCCCCACTGCCGGAAAAGCCTCTCTACTCAATGCCGCTGCAAGGTATTCATTACGTTCCAGACTGGCCGGTGCGCGTCAACGTGGAGCATATCCTCGGAGACCCGGCCAATGTCGCAAGATTGCCCACTGAACTGCAAAGCGCCCGCAATCTGCCCCTCCTTCTGGAAACGGCGGTCGAGCTGGCGCGCCGAAAAGTCGTTGTCGCCCCCGGCGATGCCGTCCCACAGATTTATCAGCAGAGGCTGCAATACCTCCTGCCGCTGTGTCTGACGGATATGGAGACGCCGGACCTCGCCATCACCCTCCGGCCCATGGACGGGTATTACATGGGATATACCTGCCTGACCTTGGAGATGGCCTATCTGAACGCACGGCTTCTGGCACGGCCCACAGCCAAATGGCTGCTGGATTTGGTGGAATAGCGATTCTGGGAGGTACATAGAGAGGTCCAATCGCCCCGCGCTCTGCGGGGCGTGGATATAAATATTATGGTGTGAGCCTGCTGCACGGCACTTGAGTGTCGTGCGGCGGGCTTTTTTTCGTTTTGCGGCCAGAGTGCCGCCATGCAGGCTCCCGAAAGGAGTCCGCATGAAGATCCGTTATGTATTCGTCAATGGTGAAGTGTCCGAAATCGAGGTGGAAGAAACGCTGGGCAGTCTGCTGCTGGAATTGGACCGGCAGGAGGCCAACAACACCCGCGCTGAGACGCGGCGGCATGTTTCCCTGTCGGAGCTGTCCTATGAAGGCGGCCTGTTCGACGCAGGGATCGACGTGCCGGAAGAGGTCTGGGCGCGGATTTCCGCAGAAACGCTGCGGGAGGCCCTGCAAAAACTTCCGGCTGCGCAGCGGGAATTGATCGTCCAAGTCTACTTCCAAGGGCGACGACCTGCGGAGATCGCCCGTGCCGAGGGCGTGTCGCGCCAGTCCATTTCGGAGCGCTTGCAGCGCGCGCTGAAAAAATTACAAAAATATCTGTAAAACACCCCTGACATTTGCCTCTGCCGTGGCTAGAAGATGAGGGCCGCAACACATGCCCTCAGAAAGCAGAGGTGAAAACAATGCAGCATTCCGTAAAAATCCGCATGACAGGCAGCCGGGATTCCGGCGACATTCTCCAATGCCGGACCCTCCGCCTGCGCGAGCGCGTGCTTCGCCTGCTCTTCGGCGGGCAGCAGCGCATCACCGTCCTCATTCCGGGCGGCAGCGTGGAGACGCTGGACATTCAGGAGGTGGACAGCCATGGCGCAGCCTGATATGCAGCCCTTTCCGCCCATGCCGGTCCGGGCCACACCATACCGGCACCAGAAAGAAGCGTTCCGATTTGTCTGCGGCCTGTTCGGCCTTGCGCAGGAGGAGGTGACGCACGTTTCTCCCATCCGGCGCAGCTGCGGTGCAGCGCTCCTGATGGAGATGTAGCATCGGCACCGGAAAAACGCTGACGACCATCGCCATCACCGGCGCGCTGGCGCAGGCCGGGCGCATCCGGCGCGTGCTGATCGTCGCGCCGCTCTCGATCCTTGGCGTATGGGAGACAGAGTTTGCGCAGTTCGCGGCCTTTGACTATGCACTGGCCGTCCTGACCGGCGACAGCGCAAAAAAGGCAGATACGCTTCGGCACATGAACGGGACGGCCCTACAGGTCGCCGTGGTGAACTACGAGTCCGCGTGGCGCATGGAGCAGGAGCTGTCCGTATGGGGACCGGACCTCATTGTCTGCGACGAGGGACACAAGATCAAGACCCACAACATTTCGGCCAGTAAGGCCATGCACCGGCTGGGCGCAAAAGCCGGATACCGTTTGCTTCTCACCGGCACGCTCATTACGAACAAGGCCATCGACGTATTCAGCCCGTACAAGTTCCTGAATCCCGCGATTTTTGGAACCAGCTTCTATGCCTTCCGCAGCCGCTATTTTGACATGGTGGGCTATGGAAACCATACGCCGGTTTTGAAGAAGTCCATGGAGGCAGAACTATCCGCCCGGCTGCACAGCATCGCGTACCGCGCGGCCAAGGCAGACTGCCTGGATCTGCCGGAAACGACCGATATTATTCGGCAGGTGGAGCTGGAACCGGCTGCGCGGAAAATCTATCGCAGCCTCGTCAAAGAGAACTTTGCGGAGCTGGCCTCCGGCGAGGTAACTGCGCCGAATGTGCTGACGCGGCTGCTGCGCCTGTCCCAGCTGACCGGAGGGTTTCTCGGAAACGACGAAAATGCCGCCGTCCAGCAGATCAGCAGCGCCAAGCTGTCCGCCATGGAGGACATTCTGGAAAGCGCCGTGGCCGAGGGGCAGAAGCTGGTCATCATCGCCCGTTTTCTGCCGGAAATCCGCGCGATCTGCAAGGAACTGGATGGGCGCGGCCTGCGGTACGCCTGTATCACAGGCGAAGTGCAAGACCGGGCAGCGCAGGTGGCGCAGTTTCAAAATGACCCGGACGTGCCGGTTTTTGTGGGCCAGATCGCAACTGCCGGGCTGGGCCTGACGCTGACTGCCGCTTCTACTATGGTGTTTTACTCGCTGGACTATTCCATGTCCAACTACGAGCAGGCCAAGGCGCGCATCCATCGCGTGGGCCAGCGAAACCCCTGCACCTACATTCACCTGATTGCCAAAGGCACTGTGGATGAAAAGGTGCTGACCGCGCTGCGGAATAAGGCCGACCTTGCGAAAGCGCTGGTGGACGACTGCCGCCGCGGGCGAAATCCTTTTATTTTGGAGGAACCATTCCATGAACTATGAGACACAAAATGCCGCAGAGGAAATGTTCGTGCTGGCCGACCAGCTGCGGGCGCTGCGGGAGGAAAAAGTGCAGGCGGAAGCCCATCTGAAAGAGTTGAACGCCGAGATCGAGCGAACCGATCTGGCACTGTCGGACCGGATGGCCGAATCCGAGACGCAGAACTTCACCCGCGCGGGCATGATGTTCTGCCTGACAACCAAAACGCGCGCATCTGCCGCAGCCGGGCGAAAAGAGGAACTGTTCTCTGCCCTGCGGGAGGCCGGATACGGCGACCTGATTTACGAAACCGTCAACGCAAACAGCCTGTCCGCCTTTGTCAAGGAACAAATCTGCGAAAATGCGGATACCGTTCCGGCGTGGCTGGACGGTCTCGTAAACGTGTTTGAAAAATCGACCGTCAGCCTGAGAAAGGCGGCCAAATGAAAAAGGAGACAATGACCATGCCTACAGAGCAGAATACAAACCTGACCCCGGCCAGCGGATTTTCACAGCTGGCGACCTTTCAGATGGAGGATATGGCAGAAGAGCTGAACGGCTTGGAGGGCGGCTTTGACCGGATCAAAATCCCCTCCGGCGGCATGACCGTGTTTGAAATGCCCGGCGAGACGGAGGACAGCCCGGAGACTGTGAAGGAGTTTTCTGCCGTGATCCTCCATCACCATCCCATTCTGCAATACTACCGGGAGAAATACACAGGCGGCAGCAATCCTCCGGACTGCGGCAGCTACGACGGCGTGACCGGTGTCGGTACGCCGGGCGGCAGCTGCGCCAAATGCCCGCTGGCCCAGTTCGGGAGTGGAGAGAACAACGGCAAGGCCTGCAAGAGCCGCCGCAGGGTGTTCCTGCTGCGGGAGGGCGAGCTGTTCCCCATGATCCTCTCGCTCCCCACCGGATCGCTCCGGGAGTTTTCGCGGTATATCAAGCGCCTGCTCTCCAAGGGCCGAAAGAGCAATACAGTCGTCACGCGCTTTTCTCTTAAAAAGGCCACCAATTCCAGCGGCATCGCCTATTCGCAGGCGGCGTTCGGCGTGGATCGTGTCCTGTCGGAGGAGGAACAGCGGCTGATCCAGACATTGACCGAGCAGGTCAAAGCCTACAGCAGCACGGTCGGCTTTGACGCAGAAGAACCCGATCCGGCGATTTCGGTCGATCCGGAAACCGGCGAAGTGGTCGAGCCGCTCGCCTAACCCAAGTGTGGACGGAGCGGCATTTCGCCGCTTCGCCCGCAGAAAGGAGATCAGATGGAATACCAATGTGTGACGACGGATGTGGCGCTGCGGGCCTATCTGGCAGATGCGCCGGTCGTTGCCTTTGACTTTGAAACGTCACCTGGGCCTGCCTTCCGTGTGGAGGCGCGGGCCGCGCTGGACGCGCACCGGGCGGAGATCACCGGCATCAGCCTTTCCGTACAGGAAGGGAGCGCCATCTATGTGCCGCTGCGGCACCGGCAGGGAGAAAATGCAGACCCCGACAGTATCATGGACCTGCTCCGCACCCGGCTGTTCTGCAATCCGGACGTGGTAAAAATCGCGCATAATCTCGCATTCGAGGCAAAGTTCCTGTACGCGCTGGGGATCGTCGTGCAGCCGCCCTGCTATGACACCATGGCCGCGGCGCAGATGACGCTCAAAAGCGCGTCCGAGTTCCGTGTTCTTTCCGATTGCGGCCTGAAAACGCTGGTGCCGCAGCTGCTCGGCGTAGACCTGCCCAGCTTCGAGGCTGTGACGGCAGGGCGGCATTTTGATGAATTGGACCCGCAGGATGCAGAAACCATCCGCTACGCCTGCGCGGACAGCGACTTTGCGCTGCGCCTCTACCGCCTCTTTAACCGCTGGTTTGACCGCTTTCTGCCGCGGCACCGGGCGATTGTGGAAGCGCTGGAAAGCCCGACCGCAGTCTACTGCGGCCTCATGGCCTATAACGGCGTGCGGATGGACCGCGCAGCGATGGAAGAAAAACAGGCGGAGGCGGAAACGCGCCTCCGGACGCTGCGGGCAGAGATCGACGGGATCACAGGCGGCGTGGAGATTGGGGCCAACGCCTCCACCTCTGCATTCAAGCGCTATCTCTATGAGACGCTGGCCCTGCCTGTGGTCAAGACCACTGCGCGGTATCAGGAGGCGGCAGATGATGAGACCATGATCCGGCTGCGGGAATGGTGCGCGGCCAATCGCCCGGAGCTCTGCCGCCTGTTTGACCTGATACAGGAATACCGCAAGTGGGCCAAGCTCAAAAGCACCTATCTGGACGGCTATCTGCGGCATCTAAGCAGCGTCACCGGCTGCATCCACCCGGACTATCTGCCGCTGGGGACGGAAACGGGCCGCTTTGCCGTGCGGAATCCCAATCTGCAAAATATGCCGCGCAAGGGCAGCGACCCCATCGGCATCCGCAGACTGTTCCGCGCCGCGCCCGGATGCCGGTTCCTCTCTGTGGACTTCTCGCAGATCGAACTGCGCGTCGGTGCTTTCTACTGCCGGGACGATACTATGCTGGAAACCTACCGCAGCGGCGGTGATATTCATGCGCAGACCACCTCGGTGATCTATCACATTCCCTTTGCGCAGGCTGTGGACAAGAATGCGCCGGACTATAAAGAGCGGCGCACGATTGCAAAGAACTGCAATTTCGGCGTGTTCTATGGCCTGTTTCCAAAGGGTTTACAGCGCACGCTGCATTTCAAGGCCGGTCTGGAAACGCCGCTGGAAACGTGCGAGCAGATCATTGAAAACCTCAAACGCGGCTATCCCGGCCTCAGTCGGTGGCAGGATACAGTCAAGCGGCAGGCGGCGGCGCGGCATTACAGCGAGACCTGGCTTGGCCGCAGGCGCTATCTGCCGGGAATCACCTCGCAGGACTGGGCAAAGCGTTCCTTTGCCGAGCGCTGCGCATTGAATACGCCCATACAGGGCACGGCGGCAGATATTTTGAAACTGGCGCTGGGCCGCTTGCTCCAAGGGCTGCCGGAGCGGCCATGGCTGCGTCCGCTGCTGCAAATTCACGACGAACTGGTCTTTGAATTGCCAGAGGCGCGGCAGGAAGAGGCTATACGCTTTGTGCGCGGCTGCATGGAGGCCCAGCCGTTCCCGGCCTTTGATGTACCGATCCTCGCCGAGGCCGCTGCCGGAGAAAACTTTGGGGATATGGCGGAGGTGGACGGATGAGCGTAAGCCGACGCAACGCAGAGGGCTATTTCGACCCCACGGCCTATGCGGCCATGGTCCGTGTCGAACAGGAAGCCCGGCAGCAAAAGGGCTTTTCCAAAAAGAAACAGGGCGCGGCAAAATGCCGCAGGAACAGGAGGTGGAAGCGACGTGCGCTTTCCAAAGGAACTAACAGAGCGGCGGCAGTGGATTTGCTGGCGACTCGAACCGGCAGCCAAACGCGGGAAACCGACCAAGGTGCCGTACAACCCGCACAACGGACGTAAGGCGTCCAGCATTAACGCGCAGACATGGGGAACGCTGGAAGAGGCTGAGTCGGCCTGCCAGCAGTACCTTTACAATGGTGTGGGCTTCGTCTTTACCGCAGACGACGGTCTGGTCGGCGTGGACATTGACCACTGCCGGGATGCCCAGAGCGGCGATTTGAACGAGGTCGCCGCCGCTATTCTGGCGCGTGCGCAGACGTATACGGAGATCAGCCCGTCCGGTGAGGGCCTGCATCTGTTTTTTCATGGAACCATGCCGGAGGCCGGAAACAAAAATACGAAAAACGGCGTGGAAATGTACGGCCACAGCCGCTATTTTACCATGACGGGCAATGCGCTTCCGGGCTGCCCGGACACGATCACGGACGGCAGCGACATTCTGCCGTGGATTCATGCGGCCTACATCAAGCCGGAAAAGCCGCAGCGCAAAGGCAAGGCGCGGGCCGCGGCATCCGAGCCGCTGAGCGACACGCAGGTCTTGGAGCGTGCGGAGCTGGCCGATCAGGGCGAGGCGTTCCGTGCCTTATGGGACGGAAACTGGCAGGACCGCTATGCCAGCCAGTCCGAGGCGGACATGGCCCTTTGCTGCAAGCTGGCATTCTGGACGGGCCGGGACCGGGAGCAGATGGAGCGATTGTTCCGGCAGAGCAAGCTGTTCCGGGAAAAGTGGGACCAGCCGCACCATGCCAGCGGCGCGACCTATGGCGAGGAAACGTTGACGCGGGCGTTGGAGCTTGTGACCGATGGCTACCATGCAGCAGGCGAAACCCCGGTCTTTGCCTATGAGGGGCGGTATTTCCGCAGCAAGGGCGAGAGCGTCTATCCCATCACCAATTTTGTGATGCAGCCCGTGGAGATGATCTCCGCGGAAACAGAGACGCAGCTGACGGCGGACCTCGTGACCGTGCGCGGCGAGGTATTCCGGGAGACCTTTATGACCTCGGATTTTGCCAATTTACAGCGCTTCAAGGGGATTTTGAACCGGCGAACCATCGCGCTGAGTTATACCGGGTCCGAGGGTGATCTGGAACTGCTGAAAAACTGTGTTTCCGGCGCAGACTGGCCGCAGAAGCAGGGCGTGCGCGCGATGGGCATTTATGAACATGACGGGAAAATGGTTTACGTCTCCATGGACGGGGCCATTGCGGCAGGCGGCGAGGAAGTTGCGGACATTGTGCAGCTGGAAAAATACCGGAGCATTCAAAGCGAGCTGCTCTGGCAGGAGAAATTGGACCGGGACACATTCCGGCAGCTGGGCGCATGGCTGCTCAGCTACAACGAGCCTGCCAAAACAGTTCCCATCCTGACGTGGGCCGCCAGCTGCTTTTTGAAAGAGCATCTGCGCCTCGGCGGGATCAAGTTCCCGCATCTGTTCCTGATCGGTGAGGCTGGGAGCGGCAAATCCACGACGATGGAGCGCATTCTGCTGCCGATCTTCTGCCGGAACAAGATCAATGCGGCCTCGCAGGTGACGGCATTTACGCTGATGAAGGAGGCGGCCTCGTCCAATCTGGTCCCGCTGGCATTGGACGAGTTCAAGCCCTCCAAGCTGGACCGAAACCGGCTGTCCGTGCTGTATAACCATTTCCGCGACAGCTACGACGGTCATGCGGGCGTTCGCGGACGTGCCGACCAGAGCATGATCGCCTATGACCTCGCTGCGCCTCTGATCGTGGCCGGAGAGGAGTCGCCGGACGAGGCTGCCATCCGGGAGCGCAGCATGGAACTGCTCTTCTCCAAAAAAGACCTGCAGAGCGCGGAGCGGCGGATGGCGTTCAACCGGCTGTACGGCAGCGATACGGCGCTGGGCCGTCTGGGGCGGACGCTGCTGGAAGCGGCGCTGCAAACGTCACCGAAGCAGGCCCGGTGCTGGTACGAGGACGGCTGCGGGAAGTTTGCAAAGGAGCTGCCTGCCCGCGTCATCAACAATCTGGCCTGCGGCTATGCGGGGCTGTGCCTGCTGGAACAGGTCTGCGTCGGCTTCCGTTTGGAATGGGATGCGGTATTTCCGCTGGATATGGATGCCTGCGTCCGGTTTTCCGAAACCGCCGTGCGCAGCTATCTGCTTGACGGCAGCACCAACAACCAGAGCATCGTGGAGCAGACCTTTGAGATCATGGCCCGCATGGGCCTGTTCCCGGAGGTGGATTACACGTTCGACGATACTGGAAAGCTGCTGTATATCCGGCTGAGTCATGTCTATGACCTGTACACCAAGTATCGCCGCGACTATGCAGTTGTGGGCGAGGTGCTGCCCTACAGCCAGTTCAAAAAGCAGCTGATGCACTCCGACCTGTTCGTGCAGGCCAATGTGCAGAAGCGCATCGGCACGGAGAGCTGCAAGGCGTGGATCGTCGATTATGAACTGCTCCGCACGCGGTGCGATGTGGCCGGATTCGAGGAAGGGCGCGTTGCGCCGCTGTAAAATCACAGAATGATCGGTCCTGTTTCCTTGTTACTGTTACTTTTCATTTTATATAGCTAGAGCTACACGGAAGCGTATTCCGTCGTATGCGCGTGTGCGCGTGCGCGCGTATATAGGCGGACCTCTAGTCTGGGAGGAAACAAGGAAACAGGACACAGAATGAATGGGAGGTATCCATGCTGGAAAAAGAGATTGTGGCATCCATCTTGAAGCTGCTGCGGGCGCGGCCCCGGTGCTTCGCGTGGAAAACCCACGGCGGAATGTACGGCACGGCAGGCATTCCGGACATTGTGGCCTGCGACGACGGCAGGTTTGTGGCCTTTGAGGTCAAGCGGCCCGGCGGAAAGCCGACGGCGCTGCAAACCATCACGCTGGGGCGCATTCGCGCATCCGGCGGCGTGGCTGAAATGGTCACGTCGGCGCAGCAGGCGCAGGCGGTGCTAGACGGGAGGGCTGTCGAATGATCGCGTGGAAATATCTGAACAAGCCCTCGGCGACCATCTCGGCGATGCAGGACTATGATACGATGCGGGAAATCATCAACATCACGCCGCAGGAGACGAAGGCCCTGTATGACCGGATGCTGTCCACGGGCGGGCGGCCAATGACAGGCGTGCCATCCAGCCGGAATCCGCAGGCCGGAGAAGAACGGCTGGTCCACTCGCTGGATACGCTGGATGTCATTCAGGAGCGATACCGGGAGGCGGTGGAATATATGTGCTGGTTCAAGCCCGCGTGGGCGACACTTTCGGATACGGAGCAGACCGTGCTCCGGGAGTTCTACATGGGCGACAGCCGTCGTTCCGGCGCGGCAGCGCGATTGGAACGCCAGCTGAATTTCAGCGAGCGTCAGATCCACCGTATCCGGGAACATGCGCTGAAACGGATGTCCGTCCTGCTGTTCGGCAAGTAAAGATGGCAGTTTAACGGCAGTCTATTTGAAAAAATCTGTGGTATACTGGTACCATCAAGAAATGCACAAGGGCATCAGCCATCCCGGCTGGTGCCTTTTGTTTGTCCACAGGAGGTGCAGCCCATGCCGAGAAAGCCCAAGCGTCCCTGCTCCTATCCGGGCTGCCCCAACCTGACCGAGGGCCGATATTGCGAGGTCCATCAAAAGCAGGTCACGGCCCGATATAACCGATATGAACGCGATCCGGCCAGCCGCCGCCGATATGGCCGGGCGTGGAAGCGGATTCGAGACAGCTATATTTCCGAGCATCCGCTCTGCGAGAAATGTTTGGAGCGCGGCAAGCTCACGCCTGCGGAAGAGGTGCATCATATTCTGCCGCTCTCTCGCGGCGGGACCCATGTGCGCTCCAATCTGATGGCGCTCTGCCATACCTGTCATTCCGAGATCACGGCCCGCGAGGGTGGCCGCTGGGGCGCACATCCGAACGGCAGGGGGAGAGAAAATCTCTAAAATGTTCGGAATGTGCAGCGGGCGTGGGGTATCGCGCGAAAAAATGGCAATTCAAACAGTGTATTAACCCGCAGGATACAAAGCACAGGTGAAAAAACATGGCAAAAGACGGAACCAACAGGGGCGGCAGGCGCGTGCGCGCCGGAAATAAGCCGGATTCCCTTGCAGATAAGATCATCACCGGGCGCAAGGCGGAAATTCTAGCCTTTGATGCGCCGGAACTGGAAGCTGGCACGCTGGACGGTGCGGCGGACCTGCTGGGGCAGGACATGCCAAACCCCAGCGAATATCTGAGCGCCCGGCAGCGTGACGGAAAGCCGCTGGGCGCAGATGAAATCTTCACGGAAACATGGCGCTGGCTGAAAGCCCGCGGCTGTGAGAAGCTGATTAACCCCCGGCTGCTGGAAGCCTACGCACAGGCATTTGCCCGGTATATCCAGTGCGAGGATGCCATCAGCACCTACGGCCTGCTGGGCAAGCACCCGACCACGGGCGGCGCGATTACCAGTCCGTTTGTCCAGATGAGTCAGTCTTTTCAGAAGCAGGCAAATCTGCTGTGGTATGAGCTGTTCGATATTGTCAAGCAGAACTGCACCACGGCCTTTGTGGGCAATCCGCAGGACGACATGATGGAGCGCCTGCTGGCCGCCCGCGGCAGCTGATTTTCTACGGAGGCACACAATGAACATTCTTTCTCTTCCTATCGGAGAAATCCACCCGTATCAGAAGAACCCGCGCAAAAATGAGCAGGCAGTTGGAGCTGTGGCCGAGAGCATCCGGCAATATGGCTTTCTGGTGCCGCTGGTCATTTCTGCGGACCATGAGATCATTACGGGCCACACCCGGTATAAGGCCGCGCAGCAACTTGGGCTTGAAACGGTCCCCTGCGTGATCGCCGACGAGCTGACACCGGAGCAGATCAAAGCATTCCGCCTTGTGGACAACAAGGTCGGAGAACTGTCTCAATGGGACATGGACCTTTTGCCGCTGGAACTGGCGGATATTGCCGCCGATCTTTCGGTATTCGGTTTTCCCACTATTTCGGCGGAGGAGTTCGGCGAGTCCTTCACACTGGACTCCGGCGAGAAAAAGCCTTTCCAGCAGATCAGCCTGACCGTGCATGACCGGCAGGCCGATTTGATCCTGCGCGCCATTCGCTATGTCTATGAACAGAAACAGGTCGCAGAGACGTTTGGAAATGAAAATCACAACGGCAACGGCCTGTACGAGGTGGTCCGGCAATGGGCAGAGCAAAAGAACTTGTAATGCGGGTGCTGCCCTCTTCTGTGGCAAACCCATTCATCAAAGCGCACCATTACTCCGGGAAGGTCGTGAGCAACTCCAAGCTGCATTTCGGCGTATTTCTGGACGGCGAGCTGCACGGCGTGATGAGCTACGGGCCGAGTCTGGATAAGAGCAAGCTGATCGGTCTGGTGGCGGATACCGGCTGGAATGAGTTTCTGGAACTAAACCGGATGGCCTTTGACAGCTACCTCCCTCGCAACAGCGAAAGCCGCGCGATCTCCATGAGCATCCGGCTGATCCGCCGCTATGCGCCGCAGATCAAGTGGATCGTGTCCTTTGCCGATGCCTGCTCCTGCGGGGACGGCACGATCTACCGGGCCAGCAATTTTGTCCTCACGGGGATCAAGGAAAACGCGAACCTGGCTGTGCTCCCGGACGGCACGCGCGTCCATAAAATGACGCTGGCCAGCAACCCCACCGTACCGCGGAAGGAACTGGGCGGCCTGAGCTTCTTTGACGTGACCGGAGGCACTTATAATTTCAAAAAATATCTGGACTACGTCGGGGCCACGCCGATCCCCGGCTATCAGCTGCGTTATGTCTACTTCATCGACCCGGCCTGCCGAAAGCGCCTGACCGTGCCGGAGATTCCCTTTTCTCGGATCGACGAACTCGGCGCGGGAATGTATAAAGGCGAAAAGATCACGCAGGCCGAGCGTCATGCCATCCAGACGCCGCAGGGAGGCGCACATGGGCCGGGCTAAGGAGATTGTACTGAAAGTGATCCCCGGTTCCGTTGCAAATCCGTTCATTCGGGCGCACCACTATTCCGGGAAAGTGGTCAACAACAGCATCCTGCATTTTGGCGTCTTTCTCGACGGCGTGCTGCACGGCGTGATGAGCTACGGCCCCAGCATGAACAAGCGGCTGCTGATTGGTCTTGTGGAGGGCACGGGTTGGAATGAATTTCTGGAACTGAACCGGATGGCCTTTGACGCCGTGCTGCCGCGCAACAGCGAAAGCCGGGCGATTGCCATCAGCCTGCGGATGCTGAGACGCTATGCGCCGCAGATCAAATGGGTCGTGTCCTTTGCCGATGCCTGCTCCTGCGGAGACGGGGCCATTTACCGGGCCAGCAATTTCGTCCTTACCGGGATCAAGCCCAACGAAGCGCTCTGCGTTTTACCGGACGGGACGCGCATCCACAAAATGACGCTCTCTTCCAGCCCCACGCAGCCGCGAAAGGAGCTGGGCGGGCGCTGCTATTTTGACTACACAGACGGGCGCTTTGCTTGGAAAACCTTTCTGGAACGGAGCGGTTCCCGGCTGATCTCCGGCTGGCAGCTGCGCTATGTTTATTTTCTGGACCCGGCCTGCCGGGCCAAATTGACCGTGCCAGAGCTGCCGTTCTCTGAAATCGACCGGCTGGGCGCTGGAATGTACTGCGGCGAAAAAATTACACAGGCAGAACGCCATCATAACTTGACGGAGCAGGCATAGCGCCCTGCTCCTTTTTACGCGCGGGTAGGCTAACAGCAGACCGCCCATTCATCCGATTGGGAACCGGCGGTGCAACTCCGTCCTCCGCGCTCCATGTAAGAAATGAGGAACAAAAACAATGGAACTTTGGGAACTACAGCAGATGCAGGCGCTTCCGCTGGATGTCAAAATTGCAAAAAGCCGCCTGCGCATCCGGGAATGGTATACGCACTACGGCGGCGACGTTTATGTCAGCTTTTCCGGTGGAAAGGACTCCACCGTTCTGCTGCATCTCGTCCGCTCTCTATATCCGGACGTTCCGGCTGTGTTTTCGGACACCGGCTTGGAGTTTCCGGAGATCCGTCAGTTTGTCAAAAGTACCGAGAATGTCACATGCCTGCGGCCTGCAATGACATTCCGGCAGGTCATTGAAAAGCACGGCTATCCGGTCATCGGCAAGGAGCAGAGCGAGTGGGTGCAGCGTATGCGCTCCGGCGGCGAAAGAGTGCTGCGCGCCAAATATTACGGCATTATGCCGGATGGGCGGACGACGCGCTTCAAACTCTCCGAGCAGTGGCGCTATCTGCTGGACGCGCCGTTTCGCATCGGCGCTGGCTGCTGCAATGAGATGAAAAAGAAGCCCCTCAAAAAATATGCCAAAGAGACAGGCCGGGTGCCATTCATCGGCACCATGGCCGCGGAGAGCAAGCTGCGCACGCAACTATGGATAAAAAATGGCTGTAATGCCTTTCAGGCCAAGCGCCCGATTTCAACGCCGCTCTCTTTCTGGACTGAAGCGGACATCTGGGCCTATATCCGGCGCTTCCGGGTGCCATACTGCAAAATCTATGACATGGGCTATGTGCGGACCGGCTGTATTTTCTGCATGTTCGGCGCACATCTGGACGAAGAACCTACCCGCTTCCAGCAGCTGCAGCGAACCCATCCGAAACTCTGGCGGTACTGTATGAAAGACTGGGAGGCTGGCGGCCTCGGCCTGCGCCATGTGCTGGAATATATCGGCGTTCCATACGAGGCCTATACGTTAGGAGAACAACATGGAAGTACAAAAAATTGCAGCTGAGCGGCTGAACCCGGCAGCGTACAACCCGCGCAAGGAGCTGAAACCCGGCAGCCGGGATTATGAGAAGCTGAAACGCTCCATTGAGGAGTTTGGTTTTGTGGAACCGATCGTCTGGAACAAAGCAAGCGGCAATGTCGTCGGCGGCCACCAGCGGCTGCGCGTGCTGCTGGATTTGGGACATACCGAGATCGATTGCGTGGTCGTTGATCTGGACCCGCTCCGGGAAAAGGCGCTGAACCTCGCGCTCAACCGGATTCAGGGAGACTGGGACGAGGGCAAACTGGCGGACATCATGGCCGATCTGGATGCTGCGGATTTTGACGTTTCCTATACCGGCTTCGATGCAGACGAGATCGACGCGCTGATGAACAAGTTTTATTCCAAGGAAGCGGAGCAGGACGATTTCGATGTCGGCAAGGCCAAAAGCGGCATCGAGGCTGCCGGGCAGACGCGCACCCAGCCGGGCGACCTCTGGCAGCTGGGCGGTCATTGCCTGCTCTGCGGCGATCCGGCCTCCGGTGCGGATGTGGCACGGCTTCTGGATGGCAAGCGCGCTGCCTGCGCGGTCACAGAACTTCCTTGTGAATTGGACCCCAAGGCAGGCCTCACACCGTGGACGGAGCGGATGCAGGCGGTGCTGGAACAGGTCTGCCGTTTTGCCGACGTGGCCTGCTGCACATTTACGGACCTGTTTGCCACGGGATCGCAGTTCATGGAGCCGCTGGCTGCCTACTGCGTCAAGCTGTTTTCGGACCGAAACTTCCGCCCGCTCTGGATGCGGGTGTGGAAAAAGAACGGCATCGCTGCCCGCATGGGCACGGCCCACCTATCCAGCGCAAAGCCCATGCAGCAATTCTCCTATGTGAGCGCCTTTACCGGGCAGGCGCAGGAGGCCTACAACGATCAGGAGTTCGCGTGGGTCTCGGCCTTTGCCGGACACAGCTACCAATTCGTCCGCCGCCTGACCCGCGACGAGCGCCGGAATTGGGGCTATGCCGCAATCTGGGAGATGGCCCCGATCTCCTACGGGGACGGGAAAAAGGCGGCGTCGCCCGTAGAACTGCCGTGGCGCTGTATGAAACTCCATTCCGATCCCGGAGCTGTGGTCTATGACCCTTTCTGCGGCTGCGGGACGACGCTGATTGCCGCGGAACAGAGCGGTCGCCTGTGCTGCGCGATGGACCCCGATCCCGTCAACTGTGACCTATCGCTTTTGCGCTGGGAGCAGTATACCGGCGAAAAGGCCGTGAAATTATAATCTTCGCTGCTTTCCTGCTTGCTTTTCCATCGTGTTCAGAGTAATCTCCTGACACATCAAACAAAGGAGCACGCGACCATGGAAAACAGCATTTTGAAGCAGGACTATGAAGCAGAGCAGGCCGTCTTTGCACGCTATACCGCAGCCAAGGCCAGCGGCGACCTTTCTCAGCAGGAAGCAGCCCGTAGCGCACACCGGCAGCTTGCCGAACAAGTAGCTGCCCGCGGCGGCTGTTATTCCCGGCTGTATCGGATGTACCGCGATGCCATGGAGTGCGGGAACAGCGATTTGGATATTGACGATCTGACGCAGGAAGCGGACATTCCGGGCCTGCTGGACAGCTTCCGGGCCTATGGCATCCGGCGCTTCACCTTTTCTTCCACATGGTCCGGCGCGGTCCGGATTGCGTGGGGCCTGTACCAGCACGGCTGTACGCTGCTGGGCATGACCGAAGTGTACGGTATGACCACGAACTATCAAACGGGTGCGCACGATAAGAAACCAGCCTATCTATTTTCAGTGTGAGGCTTGCATTTTCCCCGTGTCCAGCGTAATCTCCTGACACATCAAAAAAGGAGGTTTTTCGATGAAACGAAAATCTGGAAGCCAGCGGCAATTCCCGGACCGGGAGGTCGTGGAAGCGCTGCGCAGGCAGTACCCGGCAGGCACACGGGTGGAGCTGATCTCCATGGACGACCCGTATACGAAGCTGCGCCCCGGCGACAAAGGCTTTGTTCGCAGTGTGGACGATACCGGCACGGTATTCGTCCGTTGGGACAACGGTTCGGGCCTTAGGGCGGTCTACGGCGTGGACCGCCTGCGCATCATTCCGCCTGTTCGGCAGCGTTGCCCTCGCTGCCACGGCGTTCTGTATCCCTCGGATATTGAGGGATATGCGTATCAATGCTTCCGCTGTGACGAGGACTTTTATACGATCGAGGTGGGGCCATGATCCAAATCGGAAAGTACACGCCCGCCTCTGCGCGCTGCCCGGCGCAGATACAGCGTGAATTTTACGGCCAGGGCTACATTGTGAAAGACGAGCCGGCCTTTCTCAGCCAGCCGGATCGCGTCTGCTATGTGCCGGAATTGTCGGACACCCTGTATACACGCCGGGATTTCCTGCGCATCTGCAACGAGCAGCCGGAGCTGGCACAAATATGCTTTGACTGTGTGGATTGGGAGCACCCTGAAACTTGGGTGGAGGAGCAGTTTCTTTTCGGAGAGTGGGCCGAGTGCCCGGCCTGCGGAAAATGGTACGATGCCGAGAGCAGCAAAGCCTGCCCGTTCTGCGGCGCTTCCGCAGCAGAAAAGCCTTGAAAATCACGGATTTTTCACCTGTTCTCCTTGCTTTTCAGGGGTGTCCAGAGTAATCTCCTGTCACATCAAACAAGGAGGTTTTTCCAATGAAACAAACAGTTGAAATGAAGCAGGCGGCCTTTGAGGAACTGATGCGGAGCAACGGCTTCCAGTACCTCGGAGCGACTGCCAGCGACGGCTGCTTCCTCTATGAGCGCACATGGCACAAGACCGTACAGATTGCCTTCTATGGCGAGTACGAGAGCAGCTACCGTATTACGGCATTCATCCGTTTTGGCATTCCGGTGATCCAGCTTTACAAAAATGGACGGGCGCTGGGCGCACGCGACTATTCCAGCCCCAAGCGGGCCATGAACGCCATCCACGAGATCATCCGCTGTGCCGGATATGAGATGTGAGGAGGTGGCTGACATGGCAAAGTTTTCACTGGGGATGCTCTGTGCGACCGCAGGGGTCGCAGAACAAACGCGGCAGGATCGAGAGTTTCACGCATTCGTCTGGCAGTGCCTTTCCCGATACCGGGAGGGCGACTGGGGCGATATGACTTCCTCGGACAAGTGCGCCAACGACGACGCGGTGGCCTGCGGCGACGCGCGTATCCTCGCTTCCTACAAAAGGCCGGGCCATCCCACGCAGAACATCTGGATCATCACCGAGGCAGACCGCAGTTCGACAACCGTGCTCTTCCCGGACGAGTATTAAGGAGGCGAGTATATGCAAAACGAACTGATGCAGTGGCTTGCTTCCGATCTGCCGGAACCAGTCAAGTGCTTTCAAAAACAGCGTGAGTGCTTTGCCATTCTCCGTGTTTCCATCGCGCCTGCGTTCGACTATCTCTATGAACAGTCTCATTATCACGGAGAGGCGATCCAGCGCGGAGAAGCATTCGCGTATGCTGGAATCTACTGCCGCAAGGACGGCAAGCTCTATGATGCGCAATATGCGCTGTGCGATCTGCTGCCGGAATGCAAGGACGACCTGCGCACGCGGGGCCGCGTGCATCTGGCAGAACAGTTGCAAGCAGATGTCCGCGCACGAGTTTGCACCATGGTCGGCAACGACCGCAGAAACCTGACCGTCACGGCACTCAGCGAAGAAAAAGCGCTGGAATTGGAGGCATTCCGTAGGCGGCAAGCTCTTGACCGTGCTACGCGATATTATCTATCCGGCAGGAGCATAGAAGACGCGGTTTTCCAGTGCAGCTACATGCCGGAAAGATGGTCGGACCAAAATCTGCTCCGCTATATCTTGGCCCCAGACGATTACACCCAGCAGGAAGCCACAGCGTACTTTGAAACGCACCAAGAACAGATACTGCTGGAATTATTGGAATACGACGCGATTCTTGCGGCATGGCGGACCATTTTGGACGACCCACAGCATCGGCTGCACATGGTCCGACGCATCCGGGATGCCGTATCGCAAAGCGGAGCCAAGCGCGTTTGGGTGACCATCCATAAAGACGGCAAGGAACTGACATTTCAGACCGATGCGCACACGCTTTGCACAGACTGCTCCAATAGCTATAACCGCTGGGACATCTTGCCGCAGGATCGCCGACGCTTTGAGGAAACCTTTGGTCGGTATGCGGAATATGGCCCGGAAGAAGTTACCTGTATCACCTATGCAAAAAAGACGCTCTATACCAAAACATAACTGCTGACCAGCAAACCAAAAAATACTGCAAAAGGGACCTTCCACGGCGGGAGGTCCCTTTTGATTTCCTTAGAGAGGAGGATGGCCTACGGCAAAGACAAGGAAATATACGCCGACAACCTTCATGGCGGCAGGTTCTCGCTATGACAAGGAGCTGGCGGACATGGCCGTGGCGTTCATCCAATGCCTCAAGCATACCAAGGGCGAGTGGTACAACAAACCCTTTCATCTGCTCCCATGGCAGGAGCAGATCGTCCGCGATCTGTTCGGTGTGGTCAAGCCGGATGGATACAGGCAGTTCAACATGGCATACATCGAAATCCCCAAGAAGCAGGGTAAATCCGAACTGGCCGCCGCGGTGGCGCTTCTGCTTACCTGCGGCGATGGCGAGCAGCGCGCCGAGGTCTACGGCTGCGCCGCCGACCGGCAGCAGGCCTCCATCGTCTTTAACGTCGCGGCGGATATGGTACGGCTGTGTCCGGCGTTGGCCAAGCGCTGCAAAATCCTCGATTCGCAGAAGCGCCTGATCTACCAGCCGACCGGCAGCGTTTATCAGGTACTGTCGGCAGACGTCGCCAGCAAGCACGGCTTCAACACCAGCGGCGTGGTCTTTGATGAACTGCACACCCAGCCAAACCGGCAGCTGTTTGATGTTATGACCAAAGGCAGCGGCGATGCCCGACGGCAGCCGCTGTACTTTTTGATTACGACCGCGGGGAATGATACCAATTCCATCTGCTACGAGGTCCACCAGAAAGCAATGGACATTCTGGAAGGGCGGAAAGTCGATCCGACGTTCTATCCGGTCATTTATGGCGCGGAGGAGGCGGACGATTGGACGGACCCGTCCGTATGGGCCAAGGCCAACCCCTCCCTCAACGTGACGGTCACGACAGAAAAATTGGAGATTGCCTGTGAGAACGCACGGCAGAATCCCGCAGAAGAAAACCTCTTCCGGCAGCTGCGGCTGTGCCAATGGGTCAAGCAGGCGGTACGCTGGATGCCTATGGAAGCATGGGACAAATGCGCATTCCCGGTGGATGCTGCGTCGCTGGCCGGGCGCGCCTGCTATGGCGGCCTCGATCTTTCCTCCACGACGGACATTACGGCCTTTGTGTTGGTGTTCCCTCCGGAGCAGGCGGAAGAACCGTATTCAATTCTTCCTTATTTCTGGATTCCAGAGGAAAATCTTCCCCTGCGCGTCCGGCGCGATCATGTCCCATACGACGTGTGGGAAAAGCAGGGCTTTTTGCAGACGACCGAGGGCAACGTGGTGCATTATGGCTTCATCGAGCAGTTTATCGAGGAGCTGGGGATAAAGTACAACATCCGGGAGATTGCCTTTGACCGCTGGGGCGCGGCGCAGATGGTGCAAAATCTGGAAGGCCTCGGTTTTACGGTCGTTCCGTTCGGCCAGGGCTATAAGGATATGTCGCCGCCGACAAAGGAGCTGATGCGCCTGACGCTGGACCGGAAGCTCGCCCACGGTGGGCATCCGGTCCTCCGCTGGATGATGGACAACATCTTCATTCGCACCGACCCGGCAGGCAATATCAAGCCGGACAAGGAGAAATCCACAGAGAAGATCGACGGGGCCGTCGCCACCATCATGGCGCTGGATAGAGCCATCCGCTGCGGCAGCACCTCCGGCACCTCGGTGTACGACGAGCGCGGGCTGCTGTTCCTGTAACGCGCGAACATAATATTTCAAGAAATGGGATGATACTATGAATATCCTCACAGGGCTTTTCAAATCCAGAGACAAGCCCCAGAACCGGACCCCCGGCAGCAGCTACGCTTTCTTTCTCGGCGGGTCCACCTCCGGCAAGGCGGTGACGGAGCGTTCCGCTATGCAGATGACTGCCGTATATTCCTGCGTCCGCATTCTGGCGGAGGCCATTGCCGGGCTGCCGCTGCACCTGTACCGCTATACGCCGGATGGCAGCAAGGTCAAGGCCGTGGATCATCCGCTCTATCTGCTGCTCCACGACGAGCCAAACCCGGAAATGAGTTCCTTCGTGTTCCGGGAAACGCTCATGACCCACCTGCTGCTCTGGGGCAACGCCTACGCGCAGATCATCCACAACGGCAAGGGCGAGGTCGTCGCCCTGTATCCCCTCATGCCGAACCGGATGAGCGTGGACCGGGACAAGCATGGGCAGCTTTATTACACCTACACCCGCGCCTCGGACGAGGCAAAAACCATGACTGGCACGACGGTCCTGCTGCCGCCCTCGGATGTGCTCCACATTCCCGGCCTCGGCTTTGACGGACTGGTGGGCTACAGTCCCATCGCCATGGCGAAAAACGCCATCGGACTGGCCATCGCCACGGAGGAATACGGCGCAAAGTTTTTCGCCAACGGCGCAGCGCCCTCCGGCGTTTTGGAGCATCCCGGCACCATCAAGGACCCAAGCCGGGTGCGCGAGGCGTGGATGAGTCAGTTCGGCGGCAGCGCCAACAGCGGCAAGGTCGCCGTGTTGGAGGAGGGCATGAAGTACACGCCCATCTCCATCTCGCCGGAACAGGCGCAGTTCCTCGAAACCCGCAAATTTCAAATCAACGAGATCGCTCGAATTTTCCGGATTCCGCCCCACATGGTCGGTGATCTGGAAAAGTCGAGCTTTTCTAATATTGAGCAGCAGTCCTTGGAGTTCGTGAAATACACGCTGGACCCGTGGGTCATCCGCTGGGAGCAGTCCATTCAGCGGGCGCTGCTCCGTCCGGAGGAAAAGAAACGCTACTTCGCCAAGTTCAATGTGGAAGGGCTGCTCCGCGGCGACTATCAGAGCCGCATGAACGGCTACGCCGTCGCCCGGCAAAATGGCTGGATGTCCGCAAACGACATCCGGGAACTGGAAAACCTCGACCGCATCCCGGCAGAGGCAGGCGGCGACCTGTATCTCGTCAACGGCAATATGCTCCCGATGCAGCACGCAGGCGCGTTTGCATCCGGCGCAGAAATGATGGAGGAAACGACATGAACAAGTTTTGGAACTGGGCGCGGGATGCCAACGACGGCAGCCGCACTCTCTATCTGAGCGGCACGATTGCCGAGGAAAGCTGGTTTGACGACGACGTTACACCGGCGCTTTTCAAATCCGAACTACAATCCGGCAGCGGAGACATTACCGTGTGGATCAACTCGCCGGGCGGCGACTGCGTGGCAGCCAGCCAGATTTACACCATGCTCATGGACTATCCGGGCCATGTGACCGTCAAGATCGACGGCCTTGCCGCCAGCGCGGCCAGCGTTGTTGCAATGGCCGGAACGCAGGTGCTCATGGCCCCGACCGCCATGATGATGGTCCACAATCCCCTGACCGTCGCCATCGGTGACTCGGAGGAGATGCAGAAGGCCATCGCCATGCTGTCCGAGGTCAAGGAGAGTATCCTCAACGCCTATGAGATCAAAACAGGCCTCTCCCGCGCAAAGCTGTCCCATCTCATGGATGCGGAGACCTGGATGAACGCGAAAAAGGCGGTGGAGCTGGGCTTCGCAGACGGCATTCTGACGGACGAGAAGAAGTCCGCCGCGGATGCCGTTTCCTATGCCTTTTCCCGCAGGGCTGTGACCAATTCGCTTCTGAGCAAGCTGCCGCATCCGAAAAACGAACATCTGCAATCCGTCGAGCCGCTGTATCAGCGGCTTCAACTTTTACAGCACTGAGGAGGTACATACGATGAGTAAGATTCTGGAACTGCGTGAAAAGCGCGCAAAAACGTGGGAGGCCGCAAAGGCGCTGCTGGATGCCAAGCGCGGCAGCGATGGCCTGCTGGCCGCCGCGGACGTGGCCGCCTATGAAAAAATGGAGGCGGAGGTCGTAAACCTCGGCAAGGAGATCGACCGTCTGGAACGGCAGGCGGCACTGGATGCGGAGCTGGCAAAGCCCCTGAGTCAGCCGCTCACCGGCAAGCCCGCAGCGGCGCACGGCGAGGAAAAGCAGGGCCGCGCCTCGGCGGAATACCGCCGCTCGTTCTGGAACGTTATGCGCTCCAAGATGCCGGGCATGGAGGTCTTGAACGCCTTGCAGGTCGGCACGGATTCCGAAGGCGGCTATCTCGTCCCGGACGAGTTCGAGCGGACGCTGGTAGAGGCGCTGGAAGAGCAGAACATTTTCCGCTCTCTGGCCCACGTCATTCAGACCAGCTCCGGCGACCGCAAAATCCCCGTGGTGGCCTCCAAGGGTACAGCCTCGTGGGTAGACGAGGAGGGCACGATCCCGGAAAGCGACGATGCTTTCTCTCAGGTCTCCATCGGGGCGTATAAGCTGGGGACGATGATCAAAGTCTCCGAGGAGCTGCTGGCTGACAGCGTATTCGATCTGGAAAGCTACATTTCCCGCGAGTTTGCCCGGCGCATCGGCAATAAGGAGGAAGAAGCATTCTTCACAGGCGACGGCAGCGGGAAACCCCTCGGCGTGCTGGCGGCGACAGGCGGCGCACAGACCGGCGTGACCGCCGCATCCGCGACGGCCATTACCGCGGATGAGCTGATGGACCTTTATTACTCCCTGCGCGCTCCGTACCGGAAAGCGTCTGTGTTCCTGATGAACGATTCCACGGTCAAGGCGGTCCGCAAGCTGAAAGATGCCAACGGCCAGTATCTCTGGCAGCCGTCTCTCAGCGCCGGTACGCCGGACACCCTGATGGGACGCCCGGTCTACACCTCGGCCTATATGCCCGCGCTGGCTGCAGGGGCCAAGGGCGTTCTGTTCGGCGACCTCTCGTATTACTGGGTGGCTGACCGGCAGGGCCGCAGCTTCAAGCGTCTCGGCGAACTGTACGCGCCCACGGGTCAGGTCGGCTTCCTCGCCACCCAGCGCGTGGATGGCCGTCTGATCCTGCCGGAGGCCGTGAAGATTCTCCAGCAGAAAGCGGCGTAAGGAAGGCGGCAAGGTATGACGCTGCTGGAAAAAGCCAAAGAAAATCTCCTTCTGGAACATGACCGCGACGATGCTCTGCTCGGGTCCTACCTTGCCGCAGCCATCTCGTATGCAGAGCGCTACCAGCACCTCCCGGACGGCTATTACCGGCATAACCTCCTGCCGCCCACGACGGAGCAGGCGGTCATTATGCTGGTGGCGCATTTTTATGAAAGCCGCGACGGCACGACCGGTGGCTTTTACGCGGATAATGTACAGGCCGGGCAGCAGGCATGGGAAACCGTCAACCTGCTGCTCCGGCTGGACCGGAATTGGCAGGTGTGAGCATGAGCTTCGGGAAAATGAACGAGTTTATTGAACTCCTCCGGACTGGGACCCGGACCGACGAAGAAGGCTTCGGCGTGACGGAAGAGGAAGTTCTGGCCTCTGTGCGGGCCTATCGGGAACCGCGCAACGCTTCCCAGCGCTGGGTCAACCGGGCGGCATTCTCCGATGCAACCGACCTCTTCCGCTTCCGCATGATCCCCGGCGTGGAGGTGACCACAAGTCTGGTCATCGCCTGCGCAGGCGGTCGCTACGACATCGTTTCCGTGGAAGATGTCCGGGGTCGCGGAATGTATATCGAGGTGCTGGCAAAGAAGGTGACGGCTTCGGATGGCACGCGCTGATTTGAAACTCCCGGACGAGTTTCTGACCAAGCTGTCCCGTCTGGGTAAGGACACCGACAGCGTTGCGGAAAAGGTGCTGGAAGTTGGCGGGCAGGTCGTTCTGGCAAAGGTGCGGAGCAATCTCGCCGCCGTCATCGGCAGCGGGACAAAGTACGACTCGCGCTCCACCGGCGAATTGGCGCAGTCGCTGGGCCTCTCTCCCGTCAAGCTGAACCGCGAAGGAAACCACGACATCAAGATCGGCTTTTCCGAACCGCGCTCGGATGGCGGCAGCAACGCAAAGATCGCCAACATCCTCGAATACGGAAAATCCGGCCAGCCGCCCAAGCCTTTTCTGAAACCCGCAAAATCTGCCTCCAAAGCGGAGTGCATCCGCGTTATGGAGCAAACGCTCAAGGAGGAGGTCGAAAAGCTGTGAGCTTGCTGTCGGAACTGAACACCATCGCGGGCAGCTGCGCCATCCCGGTGGAGACCGGCGTGTTCACCGATCCAGCGCCGGATACTTACCTCGTGCTGACGCCGCTCTCGGATACCTTTGACCTTCATGCAGACGACCGTCCGGGCATCGACACGCAGGAGGTGCGGCTTTCCCTGTTCTGCCGCGAGAATTATATGAAGATCAAAAATACGCTCGTCCGTGCGCTGCTGGCGGCGGACGTGACCGTCACGGATCGCCGGTATATCGGCCATGAGGACGATACCGGCTATCACCACTATGCCATCGACGTGGCAAAATCTTATGTTTGGGAGGAATGACCATGGCGACCATTGGTCTGGATAAACTTTATTACGCAAAAATCACTGAGGGAGACAACGGCGACGAAACCTACGGAACCCCGACACAGCTTGCCAAGGCCATGACGGCGGAGCTTTCCGTGGAACTGGCCGAGGCGACGCTCTATGCCGACGATGGCGCGGCAGAGGTCGTGAAGGAGTTTCAGAGCGGTACGCTGACGCTGGGCATCGACGATATTGGCGTACAGGTGGCGCAGGATCTGACCGGTGCAAAAATCGACGACAACAAGGTGCTCATTTCCGCATCCGAGGACGGCGGCGAACCTGTGGCCATCGGATTCCGGGCAAAGAAGTCCAACGGTAAGTACCGCTATTTCTGGCTTTACAAGGTCAAGTTCGGCATCCCCGCGACGAACCTCACCACCAAGGGCGAGAGCATCGAGTTCTCCACGCCCAGCATCGAAGGCACCGTCCTGCGACGCAACAAGCTGGATGGTCAGGGCAAGCATCCGTGGAAGGCGGAGGTGTCCGAGGATTCCACCGGGGTCTCCGCAGCGGTTATCAGCGGCTGGTACTCGGAGGTCTATGAACCGGTATTCGCTGCTTGAAGGGAGGCTGGACGAAATGGAACACGACAGAAGCGCAAAAATCAACATCGGCGGTCGGGAGTTTGAACTCATTCTCACGACCCGCGCCACCAAGGAAATCGCAGCACGATATGGTGGTCTGGAAAATCTGGGTCAGAAGCTCATGCGGTCAGAAAACTTTGAGATGGCTCTGGACGAGTTGGTATGGCTCATTACGCTGCTGGCAAACCAGTCCGTTCTCATCCACAATTTCCGCAATCCGGAGGAGAAGCAGGCGCTTCTCACGCAGGAAACGGTCGAGCTGCTCACCAGTCCTCTGGAACTGGCGGAGTATAAATCCGCGATCATGGAGGCCATGTTCAAGGGGACGAAGCGAAATGTGGAAAGTGAGAACGATTCAAAAAACGCACAGGTTGGGTAACAGACGAGGAACTGTTCACCCGGCTTTTTTATTACGGAACGGCGCAGCTGCATCTTCCGTCCGAGGAGGTCTGGCTGACGCCGTTCGGTTTTCTCCTCGACCTGTGGGAATGCCACAGGCAGTTCCTCGGCATGGCAAAGCCGAAACGGGAGCTTTCCATCGACGATATTATCCCGCCCGGACTGTAAGGAGGCGAAGCACATGAGCATCATCCCCGGCACAACGCCGACCCTGACGCTGTCTCTTGACAGGAGCATCACCGGCTGTGCGGCTGCGGAGTTCTGCCTCGCCTGCGGAACGGTCCGGCTTTTGCGTCCGCTCTCAGAGCTTTCTCTGTCCGCAGACGGTACGGAGGTCAGCCTACGCCTGACGCAGACCGAGACGCTGATGCTGCCAGACAACCAGATCGCAAAGGTACAGCTTCGGGTCATGCTCGGCGGCGCTGTATTTGCAACGGACAGTATTCCGGTCCCAACAAAAGAACTGTTACATCGAGAGGAGTTGATCGCCGATGCGCATTAGCGCAAAGCTGCATACCGAGGATGAACGGCTCCATGCCGACTTTCACGCAACCGTTCAGGTCGGCGGCGGCCTTTCGCTGGGGCACGCGCTCATGTGGGACAAGCAGGGACGGCTTGCCGTGCAGGTGGCGGAGGAAGCCGAAGCGGACAATACGCTCCCCATCACCGCAGCGGCGGTGTATGCAGAGCTGGGCAACATTGAAGTGCTGCTCGGCACGATATAGGAGGTTTTATGAGCATTGCAACTGAACTCGCCAAACTCCAGACGGCGAGAAACAAGATCCGTACAAAGCTGGTGGCGCTGGGGCTTGTGGCCGCTGCGGCCAAGCTGGACGACTGCGCCACGGCGGTGGATGGTATTTCCAATCAGGGCGCGGTCTCCGCGACTGTGCAGGAGGGCGACACCTACACCATTCCGGCGGGCTACCACAACGGCAGCGGTACGGTCTCCGGCGTGGCGGGCGGCGGCAACTACAAGCTGCAAAGCAAAACGGTCGCGCCCACCAAAGCACAGCAGGCGATCACCCCGGACAGCGGCTATTACGGTCTGTCCGACGTTACCGTCTCGCAGATCCCGGATGCGTATCAGGATGTATCCTCCGTTACGGCAGGCGCGGCAGACACGCTGACCGGCAAGGTGCTCGTCACGGCAGACGGTAAGGTCACGACCGGCACCATGCCGAATAACGGCGCGGTATCCAAGACGCTGGACGCGAATACGCCGTCCTATACCATCCCCAAGGGCTACCACAGCGGCACGGGCAAGGTGTCCGTCGCAGTGGAGACAAAAACGGTCACGCCGACCAAAGCGGCGCAGGATGTTGTTCCGTCTACGGGCAAAGTTCTCACCAAGGTCAGCGTGGCGGCAATCCCGGAGGAGTTCGTGGACACCTCCGGCGCGGATGCGCTGGCGGCGAACATCCTCGACGGCAAGACAGCCTTTGTGAACGGCGTGAAGGTCACCGGCTCCATGCCGGACAACGGCAGCGCGACCGCCACGATGGACGGTCTGACCACGACCAGCGTGACCATTCCTACAGGCTACACCGCAGGCGGTACGGTGTCGCTGACCTCGGATATTGAAGAAGCTCTGGCGGCGATCTGAGGCGGTCGCGGATGAGTATTAAAAGCGAGATCACGCGGCTGAAAGATGCGAAAAGCGTGCTCCGGTATTGGCTGATGACCAAAAATGTCACCGTACCGGGGTATGCCACATTGTCGGAGCTCACGAACCTTTTGAGCGAGGTGCCGATCGTAGACACCGAGGTCGTGAAGGTGACGGTCTCCAATCACACGAAAGCGTCCGTGACCGCCTATGGCCTGGACGGACCCGTCGAGATCCCGAGCCAGACAGACGGGACCGTGTCCACCCTCCTTGGCGCGATGATCCATATCGAGGTCACGACACAGACAAATTACTTCTACTCGCCCACAGACGGCGAGGTCATCGACAGCAGCGAGAATGGCGCACACGTCAAGATCACAGACCGTTATTGCACGGTCTATGTGACGATCAGCCCCATCGTATGATCTGCGCGGAAAGGAGGCGGCAGTATGGCAGACAATTTCGGCTTGAAAATCGGTCTTGAGGGCGAAAAGGAGTTCAAAAAGGCCATTGCGGACATCAACCAGTCCTTCAAAGTTCTCGGCTCGGAGATGAAACTGGTGTCTTCCGAGTTCAGCAAAAACGACACCTCCATGCAGGCCGTCGCCGCCCGGTCGGAGGTTCTGAACAAGCAGATCGACGCGCAGAAGCAGAAGATCGAGGTGCTGCGGCAGGCGCTCAAAAATGCGTCGGAGTCCTTTGAGGAAAACGACCGCCGCACCCAAAGCTGGCAAATCCAGCTGAACAATGCGGAAGCCGCTCTCAACGACATGGAGCGCGAACTGAAAGCCAACAATGACGCGCTCTCCGAAGCCAGCGACGGTTATACGGATGCAGAGAAGTCCGTGTCCAAGATGGCGGATGAAATGGACGACGCCGCAAAAAACGCCGGGGACATGGGCGGCAAGATTGACGATGCCGGAGAAAAAGCGGAGAAATCCGGCGGCAAGTTTGAAAAGCTGGGCGGTGTCCTCAAGGGTATCGGCACGGCGATGGGTGCAGTCGCTGCTGCTGCCGGAGCCGCCGCCGTAAAGCTGGGCAAGGAAGTTATTTCTGCATATGCCGACTATGAGCAGCTTGTAGGCGGTGTGGACACGCTGTTCAAGGACAACTCCAAGGAACTGCAAAGCTACGCCGCCAACGCCTACAAAACGGCCGGTCTGTCTGCAAACGAGTACATGGAGACGGTCACCTCGTTCTCCGCAAGCCTGATCCAGTCCCTCGGCGGCGACACCGAAAAAGCGGTCAAATACGCCGACATGGCGATTACGGATATGTCCGACAATGCCAACAAAATGGGCACGGATATGTCCATGATCCAGTCGGCGTATCAGGGCTTTGCCAAGCAAAACTACACGATGCTGGACAACCTGAAGCTCGGCTACGGCGGCACGAAATCCGAAATGGAGCGGCTGCTGGCCGACGCGGAGGCGATCTCCGGCATCCACTACGACCTTGAATCCTACGCCGACATCGTGGATGCCATCCATGTCATTCAGACGAGCATGGACATCACCGGCACGACCGCAAAGGAAGCGGAACACACCATCTCCGGCTCCATCAATGCTTTGCAGGCGGCGGGAAAGAATCTGCTCGTTGGCTTCGGCAATGCGGATGCGGATATGGAGCAGCTGTGCGGGAACATGGCGGAGGCGCTGAAAAATGTCATCGCCAACATTACACCGGTCATTGAGAATATCGTAAAGGCGCTGCCCACGGCGACAAAAGCGTTATTGGAAGCCATCGCGGAACTGCTTCCCACGCTGCTGGATACCGTGACGCAGCTTTTTTCGCAGCTTCTGACCACCATTCTGGAACTGCTGCCCCAGCTGATCCCGGCTGCGGTGCAAGCGGTCATGACCATCACGCAGGCGATCATCGACAATCTGCCGCTGCTCATTGATGCGGCAACCCAGATGATCGTGTCTCTTGTTCAGGGACTTGCGGACGCGCTGCCGCAGCTCATCCCCGCTGCCGTGGAAGCTGTCACGACCATCGTGCAGGGGCTTATCGACAACCTTCCGCTCCTGCTGGACGCGGCGCTCCAACTCATCCTCGGTCTGGCACAGGGGCTATTGGATGCCCTGCCGCAGCTGATTGAAGCACTGCCTGCCATCATCACGGGCATTGTGGATTTCCTCATTTCGGGTATCCCGCAGATCATGGAGGCGGGCATCCAGCTTTTGACCGCGCTGGTGGATGCGCTGCCAGACATTATTGCGGCAATCGTGGAGGTCCTGCCGCAGATCATTGACGGTATCGTCACGGGATTACTGGAAGGACTGCCGCGCATCGTGCAGGCAGGCATCGACCTGCTGGTGGCGCTGGTGCAGGACCTCCCGGAGATCATCCAGACCATCGTCGCGGCGCTGCCGCAGATCGTCTCTGCCATTGTGGATGCGCTGCTGGCTTCCATCCCGCAGCTGGTGGAAACGGGCGTGACGCTGTTTATCTCCCTCATTGAAAATCTCCCCACCATCATTCTGGAGATCGTCAAGGCTGTCCCGCAGATCATTGAGGGGATCGTGAACGCCTTTACGGAGTCCATTCCCCAGATCGTAGAGGTCGGCGCAAACCTTGTGCGTGGGCTGTGGGAGGGTATTCAGTCCCTCGCCTCGTGGCTGTGGGATAAGGTCAGCGGATGGATCAGTTCCATCTGGGACGGTATCTGCGACTT
>ERZ857998.600-NODE-600-length-48919-cov-25.444090_pt1 | contig 48919 bp, 63 predicted proteins | sample MGYA00519954_ERZ857998 | MGnify/ENA primary metagenome ERZ857998 (study PRJEB31778, sample SAMEA3449424) | human gut metagenome | biome: human gut; feature: human-associated habitat; material: faeces | place: United Kingdom | collected 2010/2012 ...
TGAAGAAGGAGATTCCGGCATATGCGGATTATAAGCAGCCGGAGGATAACCGCGCGTACCCGCCGGAGATTCCCGCTGTTATAAAATACGACGGCACGCCTCTGCGCACGGGCTTTTCAAGAACCAAGGATACCACCGTCGCAACCCTTTCCCGCGGGGATAAGGTGATGCTGCTGCAGCTTGCGGCGGACTGGTGCAAGGTGCGCACGGCGGACGGCAAGCTGGGCTATGTTAAGACCGAATATATTTTGGCCTATCCGGACAACGCAAACGCCGTAAAGACCGCATACACCGCAAAGAGCAAAACATATGTTTATAAATCCATGAGCACGGATTCCGCCAAGCTTGCAACCATACCAGGCGGCGCGCAGGCAAACGTTGAATCCAACCCCAAGAAGGGCTGGTGGTACGGCAGCTATAACGGCACATACGGATATATGCGCACGCGCTATGTTATAAAGAGCGAAACGGTTGAATATCCTGTGCTTGAGGATGTGACTCAGCCTTCAACGGGCGCTAATAACTCCGGCGCGTCAAGCGGCTGGTCAACCGGCGGCGGAATGTTCAATAACGGCTCCTTCCCCTCCGCTACGCCCACGCCCACGCCTGCCGCGCCGCCTGTGACACCTATGCCCACCGCTGCGGCTCCCACATCCGCTGTGCCGGTAACTGCTCCGACCTACACCCTTGACCAGATTGCAAAAGCAGGTGCAAACCTTGTGGATGCAGGCAAGATGGAGCAGTTGCTTGCCCTGCTCACCAAGTACGGCGTGCAGGCTGTCACCAAGCTCACCCCCGACCAGTACGGCGCCTTTGCCACGGAACTGCGTGCCCTTGGCGCCCAGATTTAAGGAGGTGCTCTGATGTCTCCAGAAAAACACGCATTGCTGTCTGCATCATCGGCAGCACGATGGCTCAACTGCACAGCGGCTCCCCGTTTTGAGGAGGGTCTGCCGGAAAGCACAAGCGAATATGCGGAGGAGGGGCGCTTGGCTCACGCCATTGCAGAACTCAAGACCCTCAAGAAATTCACTTTGATGTCACCCCGCACCTACACCACTCGCCTCAACAAACTCAAGAAAGAGCCGCTTTATAACCCGGAAATGGACAAGACCACAGACCTTTACATGGAACACCTCACGGAGCAGGCAATGCTCTATGACAGTGCGCCGACCGTTGCCGCAGAGGTCAAGGTTGACTTTAACGACTGTGTGCCGGAGGGCTTTGGCACCTGTGACAATGTGATGATTGGCGGGGACACCCTCAGCATCACGGACTACAAGCATGGGAAAGGCGTGCCCGTGTCCGCCGTTGGCAATCCGCAAATGCGGCTTTATGCCCTTGGTGCTCTCAAGCGTTACGCCCCTATCTTTGGTGGCACCATCAAAAAGGTACGCATGAGCATTGACCAGCCGCGCCTTGACAGCTACACCACCGACATCATCACCGTGGAGGAGCTGAAAGCATGGGGCGATAGCATCAAGCCGATTGCACAAAAGGCTTTCTCCGGTCTTGGTGATTTTGTTCCCGGTGAGCACTGCCGCTTTTGCCGTGGCAAGGCACAGTGCCGTGCCCGCGCCAATGTCAACACCGCTTTGGAGGATTTCAAGGGCTGTGTGCCTGCCTCCAGCGTTCCGGCTGACAGTCTGGTGCCGCAGGAGTTTTCTCACATCGGACCGCACGGCAATGAGGTCCACCCGCTCCTCTCTGATGCGGAAATTGGTGACCTGCTCATCCGTGGGCAGCAGCTTGTCCAGTGGTACAAAGACCTTGAGGAGTACGCTCTCAAGACCATGCTTGACGGCAAGCCTATTACCGGGTGGAAACTTGTGGCCGGTAGGAGCAACCGCACCTTTACGGACCAAGATGCCGCCATCAAGGCCGTTATTGCGGCCGGATATGATGAGGCACTTGTCTATGACCGCAAACCTAAAACCCTCTCCGAACTGGAGAAACTGATGGGCAAGGCTGAATTTGCTGAGAAAATCGGCAGCTTTGTGGTCAAACCTTTGGGCAAACCTACCCTTGCACTTGCGACAGACAAGAGGGAAACCTACTCACCTGCCGCCTCCGACTTTGCCGGGGTGGTGAGCGAACAATGAAACCTCTACTACCGAAACTTGCTCTTTTTGCCCTTATGTATGCTTTTATACTCACCATTCTCACCCTTTGTTGGGTAGGCGCTGAGTATGTGTTTGAGGGCGCCGTCCACAGCAGCAAAGTTGACGGTTGGATTGCCTGCTTGCTTTCCTACTATATGACAAAAGAACTTTTCCACTTGGATAGAAAGATGAGAGGCAAGCGATGACCCACGCAACCATCCGCTTTCAGTATGACACCGCCCGTTTTGAGCTTTATCTGGACAAGCTCACGGGGCTACCTGCTCCGAATATCCGCAAGCTGTTCAAGCTGATGCTTTCAGAACCGTGGAACAACCAGACAGCCATTGATGCTGTGGAGGCTTTTCTCCCACACATCGTTGAGGAAAGCAAAGAGGCGTGGAGGCAGACATCCGTTGATTTTCAAAACGGTTGGAGGCTTGTGCCGAACAAGCAGAGCAAAAAGGGCCGTGCCATCATGGCCCAAAACAACAGGCTCCATAAAGCCGTAAAGAGCGCCAAAGGCATCCACCAACATTGGGTGCGGATTTACGGCTATTGGAATGATACAAAACAAAAAATGAATTTTAAGTGAAAAGGAGATTAGTGACTATGTATCAGAATGACCCTATGAAAGTTTTAACCGGTGAGGTACGCCTCTCCTATGCCAACTTGACCACCCCCAGAGCCGCCCAGCAGGGCGGTGAGCCAAAATACTCCGTGACCCTGCTCATCCCCAAGACCGATGTGGCAACCAAAGCGGACATTGATGCCGCTATCAACGCCGCCGCAAACGAGGCATTGACCAAGGTGTGGAACGGCGCACGCCCTCCTCAGCTTGCTACCCCCGTGTGGGACGGTGACGGCGTGAGAAAGTCCGGCGTGCCCTTTGGCGATGAGTGCAAGGGGCATTGGGTGATTACCGCCTCCACCAAGAACAAGCCGCAGGTTGTTGGCATCGACAACATCAACTGTGAGCTTTCCCCCGCTGACATTTACAGCGGCATGTATGCCCGTGTCACAGTCCGTTTCTTTGGTTACTCCAACAGCGGCAACAAGGGCGTTGGCTGCGGTCTTGGCAATGTTCTCAAGACCCGTGACGGTGAGCCGCTGAGTGGGCAGTCCTCCGCCGCATCCGACTTTGCAGGCATCGGCGCATCCCCTGCGGCTGCTCCCGCTTATGGAGCGCCCACGCCCGTTGCCTACGGTGTTGCGCCTGCGGCTGCTCCTCAGCCGCCTATGAACACCGCACCTTGGAACAACGGAAACGGCATCAACCCCATCACAGGACAGCCCATGTAAAAGGAGGAGTAACCGATGAACACCAGATTTGATGGCCGGCTTTGGATTGGAGCCCTTGGCGTGACTTTCAAAGTCAAAGAAATGGAAACCAGACACCTGCTCAATACGGTCAAGATGCTTTTGCAAAAACCTGCCCGTGTGCAGACCATGCTTGTGGCCGACATTGAAAGCGCCACTTTTGCGGAGCCCCAGGCTTGGACCTCCAACCGCCGTGAGGACATCCGCAAGGTGTCCGTCCACAACATCACCAGTCTCTCCGCTGAGGAACTGGTGGAGTATGTCAAGGGCACCACGCTTTTTAACACCATGCTGGCGGAGCTGGATGCCCGTGGCGTGAACACGGAGAACATCATGCAGCTCTACACCATGGATGAGGCTTTCCGCAACTAAGAAAGGAGGACATCATGCACCATCTCAGTATAGACCTTGAAACTTATTCCAGCGTACCGATTGCCAAAGCCGGCGCTCAAAAGTATATCTCCAGTCCCGACTTTGAAATCCTGCTGTTTGCTTATAGCCTGGATGGTGCCCCTGTCGAAATCGTTGACTTGGCCACGGGGGAACAACTACCCCCGTGGCTTGTCAATTCTCTCACCAGCCCGGAGTACATCAAGCACGCATACAACGCCCCCTTTGAATGGGGGTGCCTCTCAAAGTTTGTTGGTTATCTGCCGCCGGAGCAGTGGCGCTGCACCATGTTCCACGGCCTCTACTGCGGCTATACGGCGGGCTTGGATGCCACGGGACGGGCGTTAGGACTTGAGGAGGATAAGCGCAAGCTGAATACCGGCAAGGCACTCATCCGCTATTTCTGCGTACCATGCGCCCCTACTAAAGCCAACGGTGGGCGTACCCGCAACTATCCACAGCATGACCCGGCAAAGTGGCAGTTGTTCAAAGAATACTGCCGCCAGGATGTTGTGACGGAAATGGAAATTGAGCGGAGGCTTTCCGCTTTTCCCGTGCCGGACTTTGTGCAGAAACAGTGGGAAACCGACCTCATCATCAACGCCCGTGGCGTTGCGGTGGATATGGATTTTGTCAGCGGCGCTCTTTATCTTGGCAGTACCGTCCGCAAGAACTTGATGCAGGAGGCAACCGACCTCTCCAAATTGGACAACCCCAACAGCGTTGGACAGCTTACACAGTGGTTGCAGGAGGAAATGGGCGAGGAACTCACTGACCTCCGCAAAGATACCGTTTCACGCCTCTTGAATAAAGACGGCAACAGTCCGCAGGTGCAAAGGATGCTGGAGATACGCCAGGAATTAGGCAAGACCAGCACCAAAAAATATGATGCCATTGAGGCTGCTGTCTGCCCGGATGGCCGTGTCCGTGGACTGCTCCAATTTTACGGAGCCAACCGCACCGGTAGATGGGCAGGCAGACTGGTGCAGGTGCAAAACCTGCCCCGCACTTATTTAGAGCCGCTGCCCCTTGCCCGTGACCTTGTGCGAAAGCATAACCTTGACGGCTTGCGGTGCATCTACGGCTCCGTGCCGGACAGCCTCAGCCAGCTCATCCGCACAGCTTTTGTTGCGCCAGAGGGGCATGTGCTGATTGATGCGGACTTTTCCGCTATTGAGGCCCGTGTCATCTCCTGGCTTGCGGGTGAACAATGGCGGCTTGAGGTGTTCCGCACCCATGGCAAAATTTATGAGGCATCCGCATCCCAGATGTTTGGCGTGCCCATTGACCTCATCAAGAAAGGCAACCCGGAGTATGCTCTCCGGCAGAAAGGCAAGGTTGCAGAGTTGGCGCTTGGCTACCAAGGCAGCACAGGGGCGCTCATCAATATGGGTGCTTTGGATATGGGCATCCCGGAGGAGGACTTGCCCGACATCGTGAGCCGCTGGCGTGAGGCAAACAAGCGCATCCGTGACCTCTGGTATGCAATGGACAACGCCGCCGTCCAGGTTATCACACAGGGCGGCTCCATAGGCATCAACGGCTTAATTATCACCCGTGAATTTGATTATAACCAGGGCACCGACTGCATGACCATCACACTGCCGTCTGGGCGCAAACTCTACTATGTAAGCCCCGGCATTGGTGAAAACCAATGGGGCAACCCGTCCATCTCCTACATGGGCATGGACCAGAAAACCAAACGGTGGAAACGCATTGAAACCTACGGCGGCAAGCTGGTGGAGAACTGCGTGCAGGCCATCGCCCGTGACTGCCTTGCCGACACCATAGAACGGCTTGAGGCGGCGCACCTGCCCGTTGTGTTCCATGTGCACGATGAGGTCATTATTGATGTGACCCCGTGGGCGGATGAGGACACCATGCTTGAGTATGTGTGCTCCATTATGCGCCAGCCTATCCCTTGGGCGCCCGGACTGCCGCTAAACGCAGACGGTTGGGTGGGGCAATTCTTTAGAAAGGACTGATTGACCTTGCAATACATGGGCGGCAAAAGCCGGATTGCCCGGTCAATCGCAGAGATTATCAATGAGATACCAAGGCGGAAAATCAAGAATTGCCAAACCCATTGCTCAGATAATCATGCAGGTTGCGGGGGGGGGATTGCTTTGTCAGCTTATTTTGCGGCAGTTGTGCCGTGGAAAGCAAGGTGCAAGGTTTTTCCCGCAAACTCCTCAATGACCGGCACGAATACCTCATTGCACTGCTCCAAGGCGTTCAACAAGGCTATAACCTGCCGGAGCACATCACTCTGGAGCAGTACCGATACATACGGGAAAACAAGGATGCAGACCCCGTTCTTGCCGGTTTTGTAGGCTTTGGGTGCAGCTTTGGAGGCAAATGGTTTGGCGGATACGCAAGGAATAAAACCGGCACCAATTACGCCGAACAGAGCAAGCGCTCCCTACTGAAAGATATGGCAACGCTGCAAGATGCCCAATTTGTGTGTGGTGATTACCGCCGCTTGTGCATCCCACCCAATTCTGTGATATACGCTGACCCGCCCTACAACAACACCACGGGCTACACCGGGGACAAGTTTGACACCACAGAGTTTTGGATAGCAATGCGGCTACTTGCCGATTTAGGGCACACGGTTTTTGTCAGTGAACAAGAGGCACCGCCGGACATCCAATGTATATGGGAAAAACCCTTTACCCGAACTTTAGACCGGAACAAGGGCAACCAATTTACCGTTACTGAAAAATTATTTTACTTACCACCGAGGAGGTACACGCAACATGAAAATGGACAAAGTGGCATCCTCCCAAAATGATGAGTTTTACACACCGGAATATGCAATAAAGCCAATACTCAAGTACATCAAAATGCCCTGCACCATCTGGTGCCCCTTTGACACAGAGGAAAGCAACTTTGTCAAACTGCTCTCCCAATATGCCGCCTGCGGCGTGTCAGTCATTCACTCTCACATAGCCACGGGGGGGGGACTTTTTCCAATGTGTCCCGCCTGCTTGTGACTATATCATAAGCAACCCTCCGTACTCCGTAAAGGGGCAAGTGCTGCAACGGCTCTTTGACATAGGAAAACCCTTTGCAATGCTGGTTGGCGTTGTAGGACTGTTTGAGAGCCAAGAGCGTTTTGAAATGTTCAGAGAAAACGAGTTTGAAATCATGTATTTCAACAGACGAGTGGCGTATTTCCAAAGCTACCAAGACCCCAAACCATCACTCAATCCGCCCTTTAGCAGCGTGTATGTGTGCCACAAAATGCTGCCGGAAAAGATGGTGTTTGAGGAAATTGAGAAAAGATAGGAGGCTCACCATTGAAACACTTGGGAGATATAACGCAAATCAACGGCTCTATGGTGGAGCCCGTCAATGTCATCATCGGCGGCAGTCCTTGCCAGGACTTATCTGTGGCCGGCAGGCGTGCCGGTCTTGCCGGTGAACGGTCCGGGCTCTTTATGGAGCAAATCAGAATTATAAAAGAAATGAGGTGTGCAGATGCCGCAAGAGGTAGAACAGGTACAGACATCCGCCCCCGTTGGATGGTCTGGGAAAATGTCCCCGGAGCTTTCAGCTCCAACAAAGGAGAGGACTTTGGGGCAGTCCTCCAAGAAACAATCAAAATCGCAGAGCCGCAAGTCCCCGCTGTTTCTGTCCCTAAGAACGGATGGCCAACAGCCGGATGCCTCACCGATGTGGGAGGAAAATGGAGCGTTGCTTGGCGCGTTTTCGATGCTCAGTTTTGGGGAGTGCCCCAGCGTAGAAAACGCATCGCACTTGTCGCAGATTTTGGAGGCCTCACCGCACCCGAAATACTCTTTGAGCGCCAAGGCGTGCCTGGGTATTGTCCGCAGAGCGGAGCACCGTGGCAAAGAGCTGCCGCCGCTGCTCAAGGCGGCATTGCTCAACCAGGCGGGTCTACATTCTGCATCCAAGGAAACTGCATCGACAGAGCCGACACCGCAGGATGCAACGGCAAAGGATGGACAGAGGGAGTAAGCTACACCCTCAACACTATTGACCGCCCCGCCGTATACAGTGAGCCGTTGGACGATGTGGCAAGCACCTTGCGTGCCGGAGCCGGTATGCCAAAGCATGATGCAGATATTAGAGGACGGCTTGCAATCGTCCAACGGTGAAACCGTCACCAGTAAGACCAACGCAAGCAATCCACAGGTTGGTGGCCCGTGCCACACGCTTGGTGCAACAGGTGCAGGGCGTGCGGTGGTCATTGAAAACCACGCCAAGGCTTTTAGCTTTGACAGCCTTGCCTCAAACAACATGAAAAGCACAAATCCGCACAGCGGATGCCGTGAGGTTGGCGTTTCTAAAACATTAGATGCCACCCGCCCCGACCCCGCAAAAAATCAAGGTGGGATTGCCATTGTGCAGCTTGCTGTTGAAAACCACCCGCAGGACAGCCGTGTGAAAATCAATGAGGACGGCGTTGTGCAGACCCTAAGCGGTCAAATGGGCACCGGGGGGGGGAATGTTCCTCTGATATTAGAAAACAAGTAGCTGATGTTTACGCCGCCACTTGCGGCTCTTTTATGTCAATCGGCTGCGATGTATGCCCTACTCTTATGGCAAGGGACTATAAGCAGTCACACATAGTGTGCTACAAGGATGGAGGCACAGAGAATGATTATGTATGAAAACTATCAATATGGAAACTACCGCCGAGGCTGCGGAACTCTGAAAGCCTCCGGCGGTGATTATGGCGGAGGGAGTGAAAACTTGATATGTACCAATACTGGAACGGTGGGCAGGTCATCGACACTCTCACCGCACGAAATGCGGGGGGGGGACAACGGATGCCGGATAAGCAGAACTTTAACAGCGTGATTGACACCGAACGGCTGACCGTCCGCCGTCTTACCCCTTTGGAATGTGAACGCCTGCAAGGATTTCCGGACGGTTGGACAGATATAGGTGCATGGGTAGGAGAAAACGGCAAGAGCCACGCTGAGAGTGCAGACACCGCGCGCTACAAGGCGCTTGGCAATAGCATTGCCCTCCCACCCTGGGCGTATGTCTTGACCCGTCTGAGCCTTTGTGTAGGCTGCGGACATCCCACAATGGCAAGCCTCTTTGACGGCATTGGAGGCTTTCCGCTGATATGGGAGTGGCTCAACGGAAAAGGCTCTTGCCTCTGGGCAAGCGAAATTGAGGACTTTCCCATTGCCGTGACAAAATACCATTTTCCGGAGGAGGGAGAAAACAATGAGCATTGAAAAGGACTATGACATCTACATTGCCGTGTGTGACATCTGCGGTGATGACATCGGACCGTTTGAGGACTTCTATGATGCGGTGGATGCCAAAAAAGCCGCTGGTTGGCGTTCACGCAAAGACGCGCATGGGGAATGGATTGACCTTTGCCCCGCTTGTCAGCACCCGTCTGCCGCATCTGATTTTGGAGGTGTCATATGAAAAGAGCAGAGATATTGGATGCCGCAAAGGCTTGTGTCTGCGGTGAGCGTGAGCAGGACTATGGAACGCCGGAGGACAGCTTTGGCCTCATTGGGCAGCTTTGGACGGTCTACATGGGCACCCTGTTCACCGCCAAAGATGTTGCCATGATGCTGGCATTGCTGAAAGTGGCACGCATCCACAATGGTGACAAAATGGACAGCTTTATTGACCTTGCAGGCTACGCCGCCTGTGCAGGCGAAATTGTAGGAAAGGAGGCCCCGTGATGGCTGAAAACAGAAACCCGTTTCTCAATCAAAGCGGATGCCCCGACCCTACCGCATACCACGCTTTGAAACCCATTATGCAGGAGGATGCCGCGCTGGAGGGCAAGGTCAATTTTCTCATAAAAGTGCTTAAATTTATCATTGCTGAAAGCGGTTTTGAACTGCTTGCACGCATTGAGCTCAAAGACAAAAAGACAGGGAGGTGCTTTAGATGAAAGCCATAGCCATTGATTTTGACGGGTGCATTTGCACAAATGCTTTTCCGAACATCGGAGCACCCAACCGGAGCGTTATCGACAAAGCCATTGCGGAGCAAGCCGCCGGCGCCGGTCTGATTTTATGGACCTGCCGGGAGGGTGAACTGCTCCAACAGGCGTTGGATGCCTGTGCCCAATGGGGACTACACTTTGATGCGGTCAACGAAAGCCTCCCCTCCTGGATTGCCGCCTTTGGCACCCGCCCCAGAAAGGTTGGAGCATCCGAGTATTGGGATGACCGTGCCGTGGTTGTCCGTGACGGTGAGGTGCAGCTATGAAAACCCGTGACATCTATACCGCCGCCGTCAAGAAATGTGGCAAGGAGCACCAGCTTGTCCTCTGCATGGAGGAAATGGCTGAACTTACAAAAGAGCTCTCCAAGAACATGAGAGGCTTTAAGAACACAACCAATATTTCAGAGGAAATGGCTGATGTGGAAATCATGCTTGAGCAGCTCCGTATCATTTACGGCAACCGTTCAGAAGTTGACACCATAAAAGCTGAAAAACTCCTCCGCCTATCGGAACGGTTGGAGGTTTTATGTAGATAGAGAGGTGAGCCAAGATGCAATATGACCGCAAAATAACAATATCAGCCGGTAGCAACCGGCGTGCAATGTCCTGGCTGCCTCAGACTATGCTCATATCAGAGTTGTGGGCAAGGCTCCAGACACCTGCCAGGGGCACAGAGCCGTTGGCAGAATACTTGAACATGAAAAAGGCCCAGCAGGATGAGCTCAAGGATGTGGGCGGCTTTATGGCAGGCACGCTGTCCGGCCCGCGCCGCAAGGCAGGCAATGTGACCGGGCGTGATGTCATAACTCTGGACCTTGACAATATCCCCTCTGGGGGCACGGATGATGTGCTGCGGCGTGTGGAGGCTTTGGGATGCGGCTATTGCATCTACAGTACCCGTAAACACAGCCCTGCGGCACCACGCCTGCGTGTTCTCATCCCGCTTGACCGCACGGTGTCTGCGGATGAATATGAGCCGCTGGCACGCAAAATGGCCGAGTACATAGGCTTGGAACTTTGTGACCCTACCACCTTTGAGGTGTCACGCCTTATGTATTGGCCCTCCTGCTGCGCTGACAGCCAGTATATCTATTTATGGCAGGACAAGCCGCTCCTCTCCGCCAACGGACTTTTGGCGCAGTATGAGGACTGGCGTGACTGCACCACCTGGCCGCAAGTCCCCGGCGCCCTCTCCCTGCCCAAGCTGGCAGTCAAACAGGGTGACCCGGAGGGCAAGACCGGCGTTGTGGGCGCGTTCTGCCGCACCTATGACATTTACCGTGCTATGGATGAACTCATCCCCGGCATGTATGAGCCGGTGGAGAGTATGCCGGGGCGTTATACCTATCTGGGCGGCTCCACCACCGGTGGCGCAGTGGTATATGACAGCGGCAAGTTTTTATACAGTCACCATGCAACCGACCCTTGCGGCGGCAGACTGGTCAACGCCTTTGACCTTGTACGCCTCCACCGCTTTGGGGACAAGGACGATGATGCACAGACCGGCACGCCTGCCAACCGTCTGCCATCCTACCGTGCCATGTGTGAGCTTGCGGTGCAGGACAAGGATGTTGCCGCACTGATGAGCCAAGAACGCTACCAGGAGGCTTTGCAAGACTTTGAGGGCGTGACCGCCTCCAATGATGCAGAGCCCGCAAACTGGATGAGCAAGCTGGCAGTGAATACCCAAACAGGCTTGCCAAAGGCAACCATTGATAATGTGTGGATAATCCTTGAAAATGACCCGCTGCTCAAAGGCAAGTTTGCCCTAAACCAGTTTGCCGGCCGTGGTGAGGTGCTTGGTGCCCTGCCGTGGGATGACCGCACGGAGCGCCGCCTGTGGGACGATAACGACAACCAGGGACTTTACTGGTATATGGAGAGATACCACCACATCACCGGCAACGGCAAGATTGACGGTGCCCTCTCCCTCCATTCCACCGCCCACGCTTTCAATGAGATACAAGACTACCTCCGTGCCCTTAAATGGGACGGTATGCCCCGTCTTGATACCCTTTTCATTGATTACCTTGGCGCCCAGGACACCCCATACACAAGAGCCGTGACCCGCAAGGCGTTCACCGCCGCTGTGACCCGTGCGATGGTGCCCGGTGCCAAATACGATAATATGCTCATCCTTGCAGGTCCGCAGGGCATCGGCAAAAGCACCCTTTTGGATAAAATGAGCCGTGGCTGGTTTAATGACAGCATCCGCACCTTTGAGGGCAAAGAGGCATCTGAACTCTTGCAGGGTGTCTGGCTTGTGGAAATTGCAGAGCTTGATGCTTTCCGGCGCACGGATGTTGCACGCATCAAACAGTTTCTTTCATTGCGCACTGACCGTTTCCGTGCGGCTTATGGCCGCCATGTCAAGGAACTGCCCCGCTGCTGCGTTTTCTTTGGCACCAGCAACACCACGGACTTTTTGCAGGACCGTACCGGCAACCGCCGTTTCTGGCCCGTGGATGTCGGCGTGGCACCCGTGACAAAGAGCGTGTGGTTTGACTTGCCCAGTGAGATTGACCAACTCTGGGCGGAGGCTGTTGTCCGTTGGCAAAGCGGTGAGAGCCTTTTCCTCAAAGGTGACCTTGAGGCTGCCGCTAAGGAAAAGCAGGAGGAACACCGGGAAGTCAGCGCCCGTGAGGGCATCGTGCTGGATTTCCTCAGTAAGCAGGTGCCGGAGGATTGGGCAAAGTGGCCTCTTGACCGCCGCAGAATGTTTTGGGGCGGTGCCGTGCAGGGCAGCATCAATCTGGTTGACCGTGACCGTGTATGTGCCCTGGAGGTATGGTGTGAGGCCCTTGACGGCAAGCAGAGGGAAATCCGTTATAGTGATACTGCGGAAATCAACGGCATCATTGAGGCGTGTTCCGATTGGGAAAAAACACCCAATTCTTTGCAGTTTGGCTATTGCGGAAAACAGCGCGGATTTACCAAAAAAAGGGTGGGACATTGACTGGAACATTGCCGGAACATTGCCGGAACATTCAAAAAATCAGCCGGGACATGTTCCGGCAATGTTCCGGGCAATGTTCCGGGCAATGTTCCGGCTTAAACCCTTGAAAATAAAGGCTTTTTTGCTTACCGGAACATTGGAACATTTATTTTCTATATTATATAAAAATAGAGAAATTAGAGGATTTAGAGAAAATATAAACGCCCTAAACCGCCTGTGTGCGTGTATATACGCGCGCGATGTTCCAGATGTTCCACCCCTAAAAAGGAGGTGCTCTTTTGAAAGAAAGTTATATTGAAAATTACCTTGTCCGCAAGGTGAAAGAAAACAATGGTTTATGTTTGAAATTTGTTTCTCCGGGAAACCCCGGCGTGCCGGATAGGATTGTCATAACCCCCGATGGCAGGACAATCTATGTGGAACTGAAAACGGAGGTTGGCAGGCTTGCCAAAATTCAGAAATGGCAAAGGAGCGAACTGGAGAAACGGGGCGCGGATGTCCGTGTACTTTTTGGGATGGGTGCCGTGAAAGAATTTTTGAGGGAGGTTTTTGACTGATGCAATTTACACCGCACAATTATCAAAGCTACTGCATCCAGCGTGTGGTTGATGACCCTGCGGTTGGTTTGTTCCTCCGTCCCGGTCTTGGCAAAACCGTCATCACCCTCTCTGCTATCAACATTCTCAAGTATTTCCGCTGGCAGGTGCAAAAGGTGCTTGTGGTGGCCCCTAAAAAAGTGGCTGAGGCAACCTGGAGCAAGGAGGCGGCTAAGTGGGACCATCTAAAGCATATCCGCACCGCCACGGTGCTTGGCTCATCCACAAAACGCATCAAGGCGCTCAACACGCCTGCGGATGTGTATGTTATCAACCGGGAAAATGTGGAATGGCTTGTGGACTACTACAAGCAGGATTGGCCCTTTGACATGGTGGTGCTTGATGAGAGCACCAGCTTTAAGAACAGCCAGAGTAAACGCTTTAAGGCTATGAAACGAGTGCGGCGGTTTATCAAAAAGATGGTGCTGCTGACCGGCACACCGTCCTCCAAAGGTTTGATTGACCTTTGGGCACAGGTTTATTTGCTGGACGGTGGGGCACGACTTGGCGAAACCCTCGGCGCATACCGTGAGCATTATTTTGACCCCGACCAGCGGAGCCGCACGCAGATTTTCAGCTATAAGGCAAAAGACGGTGCGGAAAACGCCGTTTTGACCGCTATATCTGATATTTGCATCTCCATGAAAGCGGAGGACTACCTGCAACTGCCGGACTTTATCCAGCATGAAATCCCCGTGATGCTGGATGCCAAAGCTAAAAAGGCATATGACCAATTTGAGCGTGACCTTTTGCTTGAGGTGGATGAGGATGTTATCACGGCCGGCACCGCAGGTGTTTTGGTTGGAAAGCTGCTGCAATTCTGCAACGGTGCCGTGTATAGCAATGAGGGGCATGTGGTGCCGGTGCATGATTGCAAGCTGGAGGCGTTCCTGGAACTGCTTGAACAGCTTAACGGAGAGCACTGCCTCACATTCTACGGCTACCAGCATGACCGTGACCGCATCCTTGAGTGCCTGCAAAAGCACCGCAAAGACCTCCGTGTGCGTGTTTACAAGGGTGTGGAGGATGAGGAGGCGTGGAACGCCGGAGAGGTTGATGTGCTGCTTGTGCATCCGGCAAGCTGCGCCTATGGTCTAAACCTCCAGCAAGGCGGCCGGCATGTTGTGTGGTACGGGCTCAACTGGTCCTTTGAACTGAACGACCAGGGCAACTGCCGATTGTACCGCCAGGGCTCTCCGTATGAAAAGGTTTTTATCCACTACCTCATTGTGCAAGGCTGTGAGGATGAGGATGTTATGGCAACGATACAGGACAGAGCAGACACCCATGAGGCTGTCATGCGCGCCCTTAAAGCGAGAATACGAAAGGTTAAGGAGGAAACAGCATGACCGAACAGGAACGATTGAAAACGGACACCGTTTTTGTTGATACCGTCATCCGTGAATGTGCGTTGATGACGATACAAAAAGAGGCGGATGCACAGAGGATTGCAGAACTTGAGGAGCGCCTTGATGCGGTATCAGCCATCCCACCGGCAGAGCCGTCCGCCGCACTGCAAAGGCAGCTTGACAAGGCTGTTGTCGACCTGCATTTTGTTATGGCGGGAGGTGACCCCTGCAAGATATGCAGCACCAAGTGCACCTTTGGAGAAAAGAACTGCAAGCCGCTATGGCGTGGAGAGGCAGGTGGCGAATTATGACTTTGAAAGAACTGTCACAGCTTTATTATCTCAACCGTGAGATTGAGATGGACAAGCGCCGCTTGCAGGAGTTGGAGGCACAGGCGGTGTCCTGCACACCTAACCTCACGGGTATGCCGCACGCGCCCGGTGTGTCGGATAAGGTTGGGCGCTACGCTGCGGAGATTGTTGACCTTAGAGGCATCATTGAGGCAAAGCACCAGCAATGCCTATATGAGCGGAGCCGTCTGGAGAGGTACATATCCGATATTGAGGACAGCTACCTCCGGTTGGCGTTCACCTATCGGTTTATAAATGGCTTGCCGTGGGAACAGGTTGCCGCCTGCATCGGCGGAAGTAACACCGCAGACGGCGTGCGGATGATGTGCAACAGATACATCAAAGCAACGAATGATGACACAGAGCAGTAAGTTGTTCGCTTTGTTCGGTGCGTCTGTGCTATACTGATACCGTGGGTGTATGCCTCAGATAAGAGCAACGCCTCCTTGGTTGGAACGGCGGCAAAGTGATGGAGAATATGAAACCGGACCTTTGCCGCCGTTCTCTAATTCCGATTATTTCAAAAGCTGTCCCGTAACACACACGGGCGGCTTTTTATTTTGACATAGGGGTGGTGAGTGTGGCGAAACTAACTGAAAAGCAAAAGCGTTTTGTTGCGGAGTACCTGGTGGACCTTAACGCCACACAGGCCGCTATCCGTGCCGGATATAGTCCCAAAACAGCAAACCGCATTGGGTCACAAAACTTGTCAAAAGTTGATGTTCAGACCGAAATTGAAAAACGGCGTGCGTCACTGCGGAACAAGCTGGAAATCACACAGGAAAAAGTGATTGAGGAACTTGCCGCTGTTGCTTTTGCCAACGGTGCTGATTTTGCCCAGGTCACGAAAACGGGACTTGTCCGCATTATCCCCACGGAGGATATACCGCAGGACAAACGCAAAGCCATTGCCTCCATCAAGGAGGGTGCGAATGGCACAGAAATCAAGACCTATGACAAGGTGCGTGCCTTAGAGCTTTTAGGCAAGCATCTGGGCGTGTTTGACAGCAACAACGGTGTCGCTGCCGAACAGGAAAACAACATCTTTGATGTTATCGACCAAAGCACCAGAGAGGAGTTGGACACCAGTGCAATATCAGAAATTGAGCACCCGGCAAAACCTGGCAATGACCTGGTGGAATAGACCCGGCTTTGAGGATTATGAGGGCATCATCTGTGATGGCTCCATCCGTTCCGGCAAGACCGTTGCCATGACGGTTGGCTTTATCATGTGGGCAATGTCTAATTTCAGCGGTCAAAACTTTGCTCTGTGCGGCAAGACCATTGAGAGCTTGCGGCGAAATGTAACCAGCAACCTCTCTGCGTGGCTGTGTGGCGTGTTCACTTTCAAGGAGCACCGCACGGAAAACAAGATTGTGGTGCGCGCAGGCAATAAGACCAACAGCTTTTATCTGTTTGGTGGTAAAGACGAAAGCTCACAGGATTTAATCCAGGGCATCACACTGGCAGGCATCCTGCTGGATGAGGTTGCTTTGATGCCGGAGAGCTTTGTCAACCAGGCAACTGGCCGCTGCTCCGTGGACGGCTCCAAGCTGTGGTTTAATTGTAACCCTGCTGGCCCGTCCCACTGGTTTTATACCAAGTGGGTGCAGGAGGCAAAAAAGCGTAAACTGCTGCACCTGCACTTTACGATGGATGACAACCTCAGCCTCTCTCCTGCCGTCAAGGCACGATATGAAAGCCTTTACTCCGGTGTGTTTTATGACCGCTTTATCCGTGGCTTGTGGGTGGTTGCTGAGGGGCTTATTTATACTATGTTCAATAAGGATTTCCATGTGGTTGAAACGGTGGCAAGACCTTATGACAAGTATGTGATTTCCTGCGACTACGGCACCGTAAACCCCACCAGCATAGGACTGTGGGGGCGTGCTAACGGCAAGTGGTACCGGATGCGTGAGTATTACTTTGACAGCCGCAAGGATGGACGGCAGCGCACCGATGAGGAGCATTACACGGAACTGGAAAAGCTGGCAGACGGCTTGCACATTTCCGCCGTCATTGTAGACCCCTCCGCCGCATCGTTTATTGAGGTCATCCGCAGGCACGGGCGTTTTCGTGTAGAAAAAGCCTCCAATGCGGTGATTGACGGCATCCGCAATGTGGCAACCAGGCTGCAATGCGGTGATATTTTTATTTGCGATTGCTGCGCGGACTGCATCCGTGAGTTTGGGATGTACCGATGGGATGAAAAAGCCTTGATGGATAAACCGATAAAAGAGAATGACCACAGCATGGATGATGTCCGCTATTTTGTGCACAAAGTCTTTGCTCCGGAGTTGTTCAGTTTCAAATAGTGAGGTGAAAACAGCAAAATGGTTGTGCTAAATTTAAGAGATTTTTCCGTCCCTCTTTCCACCAACTTTGGGAGGGGCATGACAGACAAGCGTTTTTTAGAACTTGAAATTACAGAGTGGCTGCACTCCCCGGAACGCAAAAAGCAACTTGCCGGAGAGCATTACTACCACGGTGACCAGGAGGCTGCACACCGCAGACGGTTGGCGTTGGATGAGGACGGCAAGCCTATTGAACTCAAGCACCTGCCTAACAACTGCCTGGTCAATAACCTATACGCCAAAATGGTTGACCAGAAAACCAACTACTCCTTTGGGCGCCCGTTCTCCTTTGACACGGACAACAAAGAGTATGCGGAGGCGCTTAGCACTGTTTTTGGGCAGCGTTTCTGCCGTACCCTCCGCAATGTTGGTGAGGGTGCGATTATCGGCGGCAAAAGCTGGCTCTATCCATATTACAACGGCGGTGAGCTTTGTTTCAAACGCTTTCCCGCAGATGAAGTGCTTGCCTTTTGGGCGGATGCAGACCACACCATCCTTGATGCAGCGGTGCACGCCTATGTGGTGCTGGAGTATGACGAAAGCGAACACATCAAGGAGGTGGTCAAGGTTGAGGTGCTGCACGGCGGAGGCGTGGATTGCTTTATCCGACACGATGACGGCACATTAGAGCCGGATGCAAGTGCCTACTCCGGACCATATACAACGGTGACTGACCCCAAAACGGGCGAGGTCAAAGGCTATAATTGGGAACGCATCCCGCTTGTGTGCTTTAAGAGCTCCCACCATGAAATCCCGCTTTTGTCCAAGGTCAAGTGCCTCCAGGATGCTTACAACAACATCCTCAGCAACTTTGCCAACCAAATGGAGGAGGACATCCACACCACCATCCTGGTCATCAAAAACTATGACGGTGAGGACTTGGGCGGTTTTCGCAAAAACCTTGCCGCCTATGGCGCTATCAAGGTACGCTCTTATGAGGGCTCTGACGGCGGCGTGGACACGCTGGAAATCAATGTGAACGCCGAAAACTACAAGGTACTGCTCCAGATGCTCAAGGATGCCATCATTGAGAACGCCAGAGGCTATGATGCCAAAGACGAAAGAATGAACGGCAACCCCAACCAAATGAATATCCAGAGCATGTACTCTGACATTGACCTTGATGCCAATGCCCTTGAAATGGAATTTGCTGCAAGCATGGATGAGCTTTTGTGGTTTGTCAACGCCCACTTTGCCAACACCGGCAAAAAGAGCTATGACGGCACTAAGGTCAAAATAATCTTTGACCGGGATGTGCTCATCAATGAAACGGAGGTCATCAACAACTGCAAAGCCTCCGTTGGCATCCTGTCCGATGAAACCATTGTCAAGATGCACCCGTGGGTGTCTGACCCGGAGCAGGAACTCAAACGCATCAAGGACGAAAAGGAGGAGGCTATGGCAGACCCCTACCGCGCCGCTTTTGAGCAAAACCGCAACCCTCAGCAACCCGGCACAGTAAAGGACGGTGAGGACGGTGGCCAGACAGAGTAACGCCGCATATTGGGCGCAACGCATGAAAAACATGGAGGAGGCTCTGCTTGACCACTCCTATACCTATGTGGAAAACCTTGACCGCCAATTTGCCAACGCCGTGCAGGAGATTGAAAAGAGCATTGCCGTTTGGTATCAACGCTTTGCGGATAACAATGACATTTCCCTTGCTGATGCCAAAAAGCTGCTCACCTCCGGCGAACTCAAAGAGCTGCAATGGACGGTGGACGAGTACATCAAGTTTGGCAAGGAAAATGCCCTTGACGGTGCCTGGATAAAACAGCTTGAAAACGCAAGCGCCAAGGTACATATCTCCAGACTGGATGCCCTTAAGCTGCAAATACAGCAGCAGGCAGAGGTTTTGCACGCACAGGTGGAGGCTGCAACGGAAAAAGCCGCCCGTGAGATTTATGAGGCAGGCTACTACCACACCGGCTTTGAGGTGCAAAGAGGCATTGGTCTTGGCTGGTCCCTTGCCGCCATTGATGAAAAGGTCATCTCAAAGGTGCTCTCAAGACCGTGGACAGCTGACGGGCAGACTTTCCGTGACCGCTGCTGGACGAACAAGGAAAGCCTTGTTAACACGGTCAACCAGGAAATCACCCGCATGGTCATCCGGGGCGAGGCACCGGACCGTGCAATCCGCACCATTTCCAAAAAGTTTGATGTGTCACGGCAGAAAGCCGGCCGGCTGGTGATGACGGAAAGCGCCTATTTCTCAAGCGCCGCCCAAAATGACTGCTATGGAGAGCTGGATGTTGAGGAATACAAAATTGTGGAAAGCCTTGACACCCACACCTGCGAACTGTGCGGCAGCATGGACGGCAAGGTGTTCAAGCGGTCTGAGTACGCTGTGGGGCTCACGGCTCCCCCATTCCACCCCTGGTGCCGTGGCTGCACCTGTCCCCATTTTGCCGATATGGACGGCATTGGGGAACGCTATGCGAGGGATGCCGTCACAGGGGAACGCTTTAAGGTGCCCAAAGACATGACCTATGAGCAGTGGCGTGCCAAACAAAATGAGCTTTACGGCGCAGGCACGGTTGAAAAGCTCCGTACCATGAGCTATAATGAAAGTGCCGACAAGGTGCAATTTGAGAACTACAAAAAGCGCCTTGGCGCCGATGCACCACGGTCTTTCAAGGATTTTCAGAATTTGAAATACAACAATAAGGTCAAGTATGATGAGTTGGTTTGTTTGTATTCCTATAAAGGCAGAGTGCCAGAGGCTACCAAAACAGACTATGCGAATTATAAAGCCGTAAAGGCAACCGGCGTGATTGACACAGTGCGTGTGCCGCCGGAAAGCATTGCAGTTGAGAGCCTTGCTTTTAATGATGCCCACGGCACCCGTCACGGCTGCACACTGGACGATGCAAAAAGCTATGTAAAAACAGCAAAGTGCACCGTGCGGCGTAAGCGTTGGGACGGCGTGAGCATCAACTGCTACTCTCTTGACGGCGCGGCATACATCAATGCCGACACAATGAAAATAAAAACGGCTTTTTCGGAAAAGGACTTTGACCCGACTACAAAAGCCATTGCGGAGGTGTTCAAAAAATGAGTACTGTATATTGCCCCGTTCTGGATAGACAGGTGGACGGGAACACTTGCTTGGAAATCGTGCTTGTAGCAGACCGTGAGGCAAAGACCTCTATTTTGCCGCAAGGACTTGAATGGAACGACAAGCAGCGTGAAAAGTGCCTCCAATGTCCGTATCACAATGACTTAGAGGACACAGAGGATTGACAACCAATTTCATTGATTAGAGCATCGTGCTGAAAATGCACGGTGCTTTTTTCATACACAAAATACCGCTGACCCGGCGGAACAAAGCAGGGTGACCACCACACGGGGACTGGCCCGACAAAAAGGAAAGTGGTGCAGAAAGGAGCCAAAACTATGAAACTGCAATGGATGAAAGACATTTTGGGTGATGCCTACACTGATGAGATGGATGCAAAAGTCAGTGCGGCATTGGGTGAGCGTTTTGTTGCCCGCGCCGACTTCAACGAAAAGACCGGCAAGGTCAAGGAACTGGAAACCCAGGTCACCCAACTCAATGAGGGCATCAAGACCCGTGACAAGCAGCTTGAGGACTTGAAAAAGTCCGCCGGTGACAATGAGGAACTCACCAAACAGATTGAAACCCTCACCCAGCAAAACAAGGATGCCAAAGCCAACTATGACAAGGAGCTTGCCAAGGTCAAGCTGATGGCTGCGGTGGATGCGGAGCTCACCGCCGCAGGGTCCAAGAACAACACCGCCGTAAGGGCTGTGCTGGCTGAATTTTTGGAGGGTGCCAAAATCGTGGATGGCAAAGTCACCGCAACAGTTGGTGGGGAAACCATCACCCTTGCCAATAAGGTTGAGGCTCTGAAAAAGGACGCTGCCACAGATTTCATGTTTGGGACGGCGGCCAAGTATGAGGGATGGAAACCCGGCGATGGAGCAGACGGCGGCAAGCCTGGGAGCAACAAAAAGCTCTCCGAGATGTCCTACTCCGAGTTGGCGGACTATCTTGCAAAAAATCCCGATACGAAACTGGAGGAATAAGCTATGAGAAATATCACCGCACCGCGCACGGTGTCCTTTGAGGAGGCGCTGAGAAATCTGGCAAGCCGTTTGACCGGCGTGCCCGCATCCACTCTACCCCGCACCCAGGAGGGCGTTGTGCAGTTTATGGCTGAAAACCTGCCGCCTGCCATTGATGTGGACGGTTTGGCGGAGGCTGTAACTGCGGAAGTGGTTGCCCGGTTGGGCAAGGATGCCACAGAAGTGCTTGCCCAAATGGACACAGGCACCGCAGAAACCACCGAGGATGCCCCAAATTTGACCGCTGACGGCGCGAAAGCCGCAGAGGCAACCGAGGACACTACCGGTACTCAAAACGGCTCTCAGAAAGCCACAGGAGCCGCAAAGCGTAACAAAACCAAATCTACTGACTAACAGAAAGGATGATAAAAATGGCTAACACTAAGTTTGATGCAAAGAGCTTTAACCCGGAGGCCTTTAAGTATAAGGCTGACCGCATCCCCCGCACCCGCCTCAACGAAATCCGCAAGAGCCGTGTGCTGGTAGGCAACCCGGACATCCGTGAGGTGTTCGCAAGCCAGAACGGCACCGGCTACGCAAGGATTGCCATGCGCGGCCTGCTTGACGGGGATGCCGTAAACTATGACGGCAAGACCGACATCACCGCAACCAGCACCAAGACCTTTGAGCAGGGCGTGGTTGTCATCGGCCGTGCCAAGGCATGGGTGGAAAAGGATTTTTCCTATGACATTACCGGCGGCGTTGACTTTATGGACAATGTTGCACAGCAGGTAGCCGAATACTGGCAGGATGTTGACCAGGACACTATCCTTGCCATTCTCAAGGGCGTTTTCTCTATGACCGGCGGCAAGAGCGGCGAGTTTGTAGAGGCTCACACTTTTGCGGTGGACGGTCCTATGGAGGCAACCACACTCAACACGGCAACCGCCCAGGCTTGCGGTGACCGCAAGAAAAAGTTTGCAATGGTGTTTATGCACTCCGTTGTAGCTACTAACCTGGAAAACCTCAACCTGCTCACCGCCCTCAAGTACACTGACAAGGACGGTGTGACCCGTGACCTCACCCTCTACTCCTGGAATGGCAAGCTGGTTGTGGTTGATGATGGTATGCCAGCCGTTGACGGCTATTTCCCTGCCGAAAGCACAACGCCTGGTGCTGTCCAGGTAATGGCATCCGGTGCATCCACCGAGCAGATTGACCAGTCCAAGGTTACCCCGTATTTTGGTACGGGAGAGCCTGCTGCGGGCAGCTATGTTGTTGCCGGTACGCAGTACACCAGCTATGTGCTTGGCGAGGGCTCTATCAGCTTTGAGGACATCGGCGCTAAGGTGCCTTATGAAATGTCCCGTGACCCCAAGACCCACGGCGGACAGGACACCCTCTACACCCGTCAGCGCAAGGTGTTTGCACCTTTTGGCATCTCCTATGAGAAAAAGTCCCAGTCCTCCCTCTCCCCGACTAATGCAGAACTGGAGAACGGCGCCAACTGGGCTCTTGTCCATTCCGGCGAGGAAAGCGAGAGCGACCGCTCCTATATTGCCCATAAGGCTATTGCCATGTGCTGCATCAAGTCTAAGGGCTAAGGTGGTACGCCGTGACCGTGTATGAGGCCGTTGTGCTCCGATTGGCTATGTTGGGGTACGAGGTCACCGACAATGACAAAACCGGCCTTGAATATCTCATCAATAAGTGTGAAAAGGACATCCTGGCAAACATAAATCAAAAGTTGTTGCCGGATGGCCTTTTTTACACGCTTGTGGATATGGTGGCCGGTCACTTTATGTATAACAAAAAAGGCGCCGGTGCTTTGGAGGGCTTTGACTTTGAGGCTCCTGCCAAAAGCATTACAGAGGGTGATATTTCTGTCACCTTTGCCGGTGCAAGCGATGGCGCACAATCTGCGGAGGCACGCTTTGATGCCCTGCTTGCCACGCTGATGCACCCGGCAGAGAGCACCCTTGCGGCTTATCGGAGGATGCGATGGTAAGCGCCGCCTATAAAAAAGCTGTGCAGGGTATGTGGAAAGGCAAGGCTACGGTCACCGTGCTGGCGGGTGCTCTCAACCCCGCCAATGGCCGCACGGAGCCAACTGAAAGCGTGACAGTATCAGATGCCCCCTGCCGCATATCTCACACCACCATAAAGAGCACACAGCCCTCTGAGGAGGCTGCTGCGGTTGCACAGTCCGTGACCCTTTACATTGACCCCTCCGTGGACATCCCGGAGGGGTCCAAGGTCACGGTCACGCAGAACGGTGTCACCCGTGACTATGAACGGAGCGGCACCCCTGCGGTCTACTCCACCCACCAAGAAATTCCCCTTGAACTGTTTAGGGGGTGGGCGTGATGAATTGGGGCAACTGCGACTACAAGCAGCTACTCAAGCTGAAAGAGAATATTGACCGGCTCCAGTCAATGGACATGCAGAAATTTTGCCGGGATGCCTCAAAGGAACTGGCGGCACGCCTGCTTTCTCTGGTCATCCCCGCCACCCCGGTTGGGCAATATCCAAAATCAACCGGCAAAAAGGGCGGCACACTCCGCCGTGGCTGGACAGCCAAGAGCCAAGCCGAGGCAACAAAGGGCGGCAAGGCGGATGTCAAAGCCTATGCACAAAGCCTGCCGGTGTTCAAACAGGGCAGCAACTACTACATTGAGGTTATCAACCCCGTGGAATATGCCAGTTATGTGGAGTTTGGACACCGCACACCCGGCGGAAAAGGTTGGGTATCCGGGCAATATTTTCTCACCCTGTCGGAGCATGAACTGGAAAAGGTTGCTCCAAAGGTGCTTGAGAAACGGCTGACAGAACTATTGCGGGAGGTGTTCAATGTCTAACATCAATTTCAACAGCATTTATGACGGCGTAACGCTTGCCCTGCACGCCGCATTTCCAAAGTGCAAAGTGCACGGCGGAGATGTAAGGCAGGGCTTGAGCACCGGAGATTTCAATGTTGTCATGCCGGGAGCAGACCACACAAAAGAGGTGGGGCACCGCTACCGCAGGACACCCTCTCTGGATGTCCTCTATTACCCGAAAGCACGCCCATGTACTGCGGAGTGCTACGATGTGGCGCACCGGCTTATGGGTGTTTTGGACAGCATCACAACCCCGGAGGGTGACATCATCCACGCCTCAAGCCTCAAGTGGCAGATGCAGGACAATGTGCTGCATGTCCTTGTGGAGTATGCTCACTGCGTTTACATTCCGCAGGTGCAGGAGGCTATGGACACTCTGAAAATTGAACAGGAGGGATAAAGCCTATGGCAAAGACCAATACCGGAGCCGTGGGTGCTGCTTATTCCAAAGAGCAGCTTTCACGCTCCCAGAAATACGCCAACAGCAAGGATTTAATCAGCGCCTTGCTGAATGACGGCGAAACCTACACCTTGGAACAGGTGGACAAGCTGATTGCAGACTATAAGAAAGGCAAGGTGAGATAATATGGCTCTTGGAGGAGGCACCTGGCTGACCCAGAACAAGGTTTTGCCCGGTACTTATGTTGTTTTCTCCAGCGTGGCAAAGGCATCCGCAACGCTTTCCGACAGAGGATATGCGGCGGCCCCCTTTAAGCTGAGTTGGGGACCCGAAAATGAGGTTTTTGCTGTGACCTCCGGAGAATTTCAGAAAAACAGCAAGGCTATTTTTGGCTATGCGTATGACCATCCCAAGATGTTGGCACTCCGTGAGATTTTCCTGCACGCCACCACAGTGTATTGCTACCGTTTAGGCTCCGGCGCAAACAAGGCAACCAATACTTTTGCGGAGGCGAAATATCCCGGCGTGCGCGGCAATGACATCACAATCAAAATTGCGGCGAATGTGGACAATGGGGACTTGTGGGATGTCAGCACCTATCTTGACGGCACCTGCATTGAAACCCAGACGGTTGCCGATGCAAAGGGCCTTGCCACCAATGATTATGTGGTGTTCAAGAGTTCCGCACAGCTCAGCACCACCGCAGGCGTGGCACTCACTGGCGGCACCGACATCACCAGCATCACAGGTGACCATCACCAGGCGTTTTTGGACAAGATTGAGGCGTATTCTTTCAATGCCCTCTGCTGCCCTGCCTCTGATGCCACAACGGTCAAACTCTATGCCGCCTATACGGAGCGTGTCCGTGATGAGGTTGGTGCAAAATTCCAGCTTATTGCGTGGCAGCCGTCCACCGTTGACTATGAGGGCGTGATTGGTGTGTGGAACACCGCAAGCCACGCCACCATTTCCGGCGTGGACGAAAACGCCCTTGTGTATTGGGCAACCGGCGCACACGCAGGCGTTGCAGTCAACAAGTCCCTCACCAACTACAAGTATGACGGTGAGCTCATCATTGACACCGAATACACGCAGGCGGAACTTGAGCAGGCTATCAAGGCAGGCAAGTTTATGCTCCACAATGTCAACGGTGCTGTCCGTGTGTTTGAGGACATCAACACACTGCTCACCCTCACCGACACCAAGGGCGAGGTGTTCCAGAGCAACCAGACTATCCGGGTGTGTGACCAGATTGCCAATGATGTGGCGGTGCTGTTCAATACCCGTTATGTGGGCACCGTTCCCAACGATGCCTCTGGGCGCGCATCCCTTTGGGGTGATATTGTCAAGCTCATCCAGGAGCTTGAGAAAATCCGCGCCATTGAGAACTTTGACACAGACAGCGTGACCTGTGAACAGGGTGACAAGAAAAAGGCGGTGCTCTGCACCATCAACGGCCTCAACATTGTCAACGCTATGAGCCAGCTCTATATGAGCGTGATTATTCAGTAAGGAGGGATTGACACATGCTCAATAATACGATGAACACACAGGATGCTGTCAGCGCCAACTTTGCTGAGTGCTTTGTGACACTGAACGGCACCCGCTACTCCATGCTGATGGCAAAGGAGTTTGAGGGCAAGGCATCCATCAACACCAAAGAGGTCTACAAGTTGGGCAGTCCCGTGGTTGGGCACAAGGCCCAGACCGTTGCCCTTGCGTTTTCCATGACCGTCTACAAGTGTACGGAAATCTTTGACCAGGTGGTGGAGAAGTTTATCAAGACCGGCGTGATGCCAACTTTTGATATTCAGACCTCAAACGAGGACCCCGCCACATCCGTTGGCAGGAGCTCCAAGATTTATAACAACTGTGTGCTGGACGGTGATGTGATGCTTTCCATGTTCAATGCGGAGGGTGATTTTGTCGAGCAGTCTATTGAGGGCTACTGTGACGGCTTTACCCGCCCGGAAAAGTACACCAACCCGTCCTATATGTAAGGACTGACAAAAAGGAGGAAATACACCCATGAGTAAAACTTTATCTGCTTTTATGCGCTCCAATGTAGCGCCTATCACCAACCATTTCTATGCCGCCTCTCCCCGTTTCAAGGGGGAGGACGGCAAGCCGATGGCCTGGGAAATCTGCTGCATTTCCGCAGATGAGTATGCACGCATCCGTGCTGCCTGCATCAAGCAGGTGCCTATCCCCGGCAAGAAAAATCAGTACACACAGCAGCTTGACACCTATGCTTTCCAGGCCAAGGTGTGCGCCCGCTGCACGGTGTTCCCCGACCTTAACAACGCCGAACTCCAGAACGATTGGGGCGTTGCAAAGCCGGAGGAACTGCTTGGCAAAATGCTCATCGGCGGTGAGTTTGATGACTACATGACGGAGGTTTTCCAGGTCAACGGCTTTAAGACCGAGGATGAACTGGTTGACGATGCAAAAAACTGATAGAGGACGGTGACCCGGAGGCGAACTATGCACACTACTGTTTGCAGGAGTTTGGCTGGGAGCCGTCCAAATTTTTGAATTTGCCCGTTGCAGAGCGTGCTTTTGTGATTGCCTCCATATCCGTCCGATGCGACAAGGAACGGAAAGAAAAGGCAAAGCTGGAAAGCAAGGCGAAAATGGGCAAAAAGCATTAACTCTTTTGAAAGGGAGGTGACACAGTGGCAACAATTAGGTCACAGATGGTGCTCAATGATGGTATGACATCTGTATTGAGAAAAATCTCCGGGGCACTTACCACCACACTGGATGCGTTTGAACAAATGCAGCGTGCCTCCGGGCAGTCTATCAACTCTGCCCAATTTGCTGCCGCACGCTCCCAATTAGTAGGTGCCAACGCAGAGCTGGGCGAGATGGCGGACAATTTCCAGAGAGCAGGCTCTGAGGCTGACGGCTTGATGGGGAAAATCTCCGGCATAGCCGCCGGTATTGCAAGCATTGCAACCGTGCAGAAACTTGTCAACCTGTCCGATGATGTGACCAGCGCCCAGGCGCGTCTTAACCTGCTTGTCACGGATGGTGGTAGTGTGGATGAGTTGGAGGCAAAAATCATGGCCTCTGCCAACCGTTCACGCTCCGCCTACCTTGACACGGCATCTGCCGTTGCCAAGTTAGGACTGAACGCTGGAAACGCCTTTGACCACGACATGGACCAGGTTATTGCGTTCATGGAGCAGGTCAACAAGCAATTTGTCATCGGCGGCGCAACCGCCCAGGAACAGAGCAACGCTATGGTGCAGCTCACACAGGCGATGGCGGCCGGCGCACTGAGAGGCGAGGAACTAAACTCTATCCTTGACAGTGCCCCCGGTATTGCCAGAGCCATTGAGCAGTATATGGGCGTTGCGGAGGGCTCCATCAAGGAATATGCAGCGGAGGGCAAGGTCACTGCACAGGTGGTTAAAAATGCCCTGTTTTCCGTTGCGGATGAAACCAACGCAAAGTTTGAAAGTATGCCTATGACTTGGGCACAGGTGTGGACAATGATGAGCAACATTGCCCTGCAGGCTCTTGAGCCCGTCCTCACTTTCATAAACTGGCTTGCCAACAACATTGAGATTATCGGCCCGCTTGTTTTGGGCGTTGCGGCGGCTCTTGCAGTGTACCTTATCGCTACAAAAGGCGTTGCGGCGGCAACCAAAGTGTGGACTGCCGTGCAGACAGCTTTCAATGCCGTTATGGCACTCAACCCTGTTTTCCTTATCATCATGGGCATCATTCTGCTCATTGCTCTCATCTATGCTGTGGTTGCCGCCGTGAACAGAGTAACGGGTGCCAGCACATCTGCCACGGGCATCATCTGCGGTGCTGTTTTGGTGCTTGCCGCAATCATCGGCAACACCGTCATAGGCTTGCTCAATGCTATCATCCAGTTTGTCTGGAGCATCTTTGTTGAGCCGTTTTTAGGTATCATTGAATGGATTTTGAATGTGTGCAACGGCGGATTTAACAGCTTTGGTGATGCCGTGGCAAACCTCATTGGCAACATCATCTCTTGGTTTTTGTCTTTGGGCAAGGTTGTCACAAAAATCATTGATGCTATTTTCGGCACCGATTGGACAGGCGGACTAAACGCCTTGCAGGACAAGGTGCTTGCATGGGGCAAGAATGAAAACTCCATCACCCTTGACCGTGAAGCACCGACCATTGACCATCGTTTTGAGTATGGCGATGCCTGGAGCAAAGGCTATGACTTTGGCGCCGGCGTTGAGAACAAAATTGGCGGCATGTTCAACATGGGTGACGGCGGCGGCTTTGATATGTCCAGCATGATGGGCGATGTCGGCAGTATTGCCGGTGATACCGGGAGCATTGCTGACAGCTTATCTGTTACGGATGAGGAACTGGAGTATTTGCGTGACATTGCGGAGCGTGATGCAATCAACCGTTTCACCACCGCAGAGGTCAAGATTGACATGACCGGCATGACCAACAAGATTGACGGCAGTGCCGATATTGACGGAATTATCACGGAGCTCACAGACGGCTTTACCGAGGCCCTTGTGACCGCCGCTGAGGGGGTGCATGAATAATGAGTTACACCTGCTACTTGGACGGTGTGGAATGGCCGACACCGGAAAAACTCACAGTAAAGATAAAAGGTCAAAACGAAACCATCACCCTCTTAAACGAGGGTGAAATCAATTTTCTCCGTGTACCGGGTCTGACAGAGATTGTGGTGCCATTTACCCTGCCCATGCTTTCTGCCGCCCGGTCACCGGAGTATTACCTTGGCATCCTTGAGAAGTTGAAAACCGACAAGCGCACCACAAGGTTTATCATGGTACGCCGTTCACCGAATGGGCGGAGCCTCTATGACACCAACATGAAAGTGAGCGTTGAGGACTACAACATTGTGGAGGAGGCTAAAGAGGGGCTTGATGTCAGTGTGGATGTCAATCTCAAGCAGTGGCGTGCCTACGGTACAAAGACATTTACTGTGGAAAAGCCGGCCGCAAAAAAGAAAAAGGCAACCGTTTCTGTCAAAAAGAAACGGGATGCCAGCACCGCACCCAAAACCAAGACCTACACCGTAAAGAAAGGTGATACGCTCTGGGCAATCGCATCCAAGTATTATGGCAGCGGCGCTCAGTACACCAAGATTTACAAAGCAAACACGGATAAAATCAGCAACCCCAACCTCATCTATCCTGGGCAGGTGTTTACCATCCCATGAGTTGTGAATTGCTGATACAACACGGGGCCGATGCAATGCTCCCTCCCGTGGTGGAGGATGTCACCATTGAGTGGGAGCGCCAGGGGCAACCGGGCAAGATGACCTTTGAGGTGGTCAAGACCGATGGCCTCAGCTTTCAAGAGGGGGACCCGTGCCGTTTTTCCGTGGACGGCACCCCCATCTTTTATGGCTTTGTGTTTGAAAAATCCCGCAAGGGCAGCAATCCGGCTGTTATCCAAGTAACAGCATACGACCAGCTTTATTATCTGAAAAACAAGGACACCTATGTGTATGAGAACAAAACCGCCCGCGACCTTATCAAGATGATTGCGGAGGATTTCAAACTCAATATTGGTGACATTGAGAGCACCGGTCACACGATTGCAAGCCGTGTGGAGGACAACCAAACCCTTTTTGACATCATCCAGAACGCTTTGGATGCAACACTCAAAGCCACCGGCAAAATGTTTGTGCTCTATGATGATGTTGGAAAGCTGACCCTAAAGAGCATCGGCAACATGAAATTGGGTGTGCTCATTGATGAGGACACCGCCGGTGACTACGACTATACAAGCTCCATTGCATCCCAAACCTATGACAAGGTAAAGCTGACCTATGAGAACAAGGACACCGGTAAGCGTGAGGTCTACATTGCCCAGGACAGCTCACACATCAACCAGTGGGGCGTGCTCCAGTATTATGAGAAGTTGGACAGCAACGGCAATGCCAAAGCAATGGCGGATGCCTTGCTTGACCTCTACAATACCAAAACACGCACCCTACGGCTCAAGGATGTCCTTGGTGACATCCGTGTAAGGGCAGGCACGCTGCTGGTGGTCATGCTTGGACTTGGTGACATCAATGTGTCCAACTATCTCATGGTGGAACAGTGCAAGCACACTTTCAAGGACGGGATGCACCTCATGGAGCTCAAAATGCGAGGTGGTACATTTGTCACTTGATATTAACCAGCTTGTCAAAGCCGTCAAGCAGGCGGCTGTGGAGGCCGTGCAGGCATCCGGTCCTATGAGCGTATGCTTTGGCACAGTCACCTCCGCCTCTCCGCTTAAAATCCAGGTTGACCAGAAAAAGACCTTGACGGGGGCACAACTGATGCTCACCAACAGTGTCCGTGATTTCACAGTTGAGATGACAGTTGACCACCGGACTGAGAACACAAGCGGAGGCTCCGGGGATGCCTCTTTTGCATCCCACAATCACGCATACAAGGGGCGCAAGTCCTACCGTGTGCATCTTGCCCTCAAGGCAGGAGAAAAAGTCATTTTGCTCCGCTGTGACGGTGGGCAAAAATTCTTAGTCTTAGACAGATGGGAGGCACCGTGATGGCAACATTACCGACAACCGGGGATGACCTTGACCTCATCGGTTTTGCGGTTGAAAGTCAACCCGGATATACCCATAAGCTGGACATTGACCGTGGGCGCGTGGGAGGCATGACGGATGAGCAGGATGCGGTTTTGCAAGCGGTCTATCTCATCTTGAATGTGGAGCGTTATGCGTTCCCCATCTACTCCCGTGACTACGGCTCAGAACTGTCCGACCTTATTGGCACGCCGAGGGACTACGCTATGAGCGAAATCAAGCGCCGCATCACCGAGGCTTTGACCCAGGATGACCGCATTACAAGTGTGGATGACTGGAGTTTTGAAACAAGTGGGCGCGGCGTGCGTGCCAAATTTACGGTCAACACCATCTATGGTGACTTGACCGCAGAAAAGGAGGTTGAAATCTAACGATGTTTGAAAGCAAAACCTATGAGGTGCTTGTCAAGAGCGCCCTGTCAAGAGTTTCCTCCGCCCTTGACAAGCGCGAGGGCTCTATGGTGATGAACGGCGTGGCACCGGCTATGGCAGAGCTTGCCCAACTCTATATTGGGCTTGACTTTGTTTTCAGCGCCACCTACATTGCCACAGCACCCCGTGAATATCTGATAAAGAGAGCCGCTGACCGCAACATGGAGCCGTACCCGGCAAGTGCTGCGGTTTTTCGTGCGGAATTTAACATTGAGGTGCCGGTTGGCACCCGTTTCTCCTGCGAGGGTCTAAACTTTGCTGTGACAGAACGGATGAGCACCACCGCCGACACAGACACCGGCCTCAGCCATAAAGTGACCTGTGAAACAGCCGGCGCTGCTGCCAATGATTATGCCGGCGCTCTCATCCCTATTGAATATATGGACGGCTTGACCCATGCGGAACTGGTTGAGCTGCTTATCCCCGGTGACGATGAGGAGGAAACGGAAACTTTCCGCCAGCGTGTGCTTGACAGTTTCCAATCTCAGGCGTTTGGCGGCAACCAGGCGGACTATACCGAAAAGGTGCGCGCTCTGGAGGGTGTCAGCGCTGTCAAGGTGCACCCCGTCTGGAATGGGAGTATAAACCCCTCCGACCTTATCCCAAACGCCGCTGTGACAGCATGGTACACGGGAATAATCGGCACTTTGGATGCGGATGCTGCGGCTTGGCTCACGGCGGTCTATACGGCGGCAAGCCAAAAGCAGTTGACCGTTGGTGGCTCCGTCAAGCTGGTCATTATGGCATCCAATGACAAAGCACCATCCAGCACCTTGCTCAATAAGGTGCAGACCACCGTTGACCCGACCCAAAACGCCGGAGAGGGTCTTGGCCTTGCCCCCATCGGTCATGTGGTGAATGTAGTGGGCGTAACGCCGGAAACGGTCAACATCACCCTCAACCTAACCTATTCCTCCGGTTGGAATTGGGCGGCGGTAAAAAGCTATGTGGAAACCGTGGTTGATGATTACTTTGAGGAACTTGCCAAAGCGTGGGAAACCTCAGAACATTTGACCGTCCGCATATCACAGATTGAAAGCCGCATCCTCTCCGAGTGCTCTACCATGATAACCGACATTGGCGGCACGAAAATAAACGGCAAGGAGGAAAACCTTGTGCTGGATGCTGACAGCATCCCCGTGAGAGGGGTGGTTGTGGATGGATAGAAAACTCCTTGACTACCTGCCCCCGGTGCTCCGTGAAGTCATGGAGTTTCAAGCCATCAATGAGGCGAATGAGCCGGAAATCTCCCTTGCGTGGGATGCCCTCAGCCTTGTTATGGCAAACCAGTTTTTGGACACGGCAGACAGCACGGGCCTTTCCGTGTGGGAGCGTGAGCTTAAAATCTATCCCAAAGACACAGACACACTGGAAACCCGCAGGGCACGCATCAAGGCAATGTGGAACTTGGAACTGCCTTATACGCTGCCGTGGTTAAAGAACTGGCTCACAAGCATCTGCGGCCCCACAGGGCATGAGGAAATCGTGGCGGACTATACCATCAACATCCAGCTTGACTATAATGCTCTGCCGGATGCAGACAGCTTGGCGCAGGAAATCCTAAACATGCTGCTTGCCGTCCGCCCAAGCAACATGCGGGTGCTTATGACTGCCTTTTTGCAGTCTTACGGCACGCTTACCCACGGTGCCTGCAATGAGATGTCCAACTATATGGAGATATGGCCCCGCATTATCAACAACATTGAAAGCAACGGCTCCGCCGCAATGGTGGGCGCGTTGGAATACCACGCAACCGTTGAGATTTATCCGAAAGAACAGGAGGTATAAACGATGTCTAACACCTATGGCACCATCATCACCACGAAAGGTGCGGCTATTATTGCGGATTGCATTGTCAACGGCGGCCAGCTTGTCATTTCAGAGGCAGCGGCCGGTGACGGCAACGGCGCGTATTATCAGCCGACCGTCAACCAAGAGCATCTTGTCCATGAATGTTGGCGCGGCGAAATTGCCGCCGCAGAACTCAACCCCTCAACGCCTAACATGCTTGATGTGAAAATCGTCATTGACGATGAGGTGGGCGGCTTTACTATCCGTGAAATGGGCCTTTTCAACAAGGACGGCACATTGATTGCTGTCTGCAACACACCGGACACAGAAAAGGTTGCCATTTCCGGCGGCGTGTCCGGCAAGCTCACAATGGTCATGCACATCATTGTGGCGGATGCATCCGTGGTGGAGTTTACCATCAACCCCTCTCTTGATACTGTCAGCCAAGAGGAACTTAATGAGGCTATTGCACTGCACAACGCCAGCGGCTCCAGCCACGCTGACATCCGCCTGCTTGCACTTAACTCCATGCAGGTGGGGGATGCCTATACCAAAGAGGAAAGTGATGCACGCATTGCATCCGGTGTCAGCACGCACAATGCAAACACAGAGGCACACCCCTCTATTTTGTCCGGCATATCAGGCCTTGACAACCGCCTCACAACGCTTGATTTGAAATACGGCACGAATGTCACCGGCAACTCTTTCAGTATCAGCTTTGCAAACCTCACAGGTCTGGTGGTGACGGGCGTGTGGAACAAAAACTATGCAAGGATTGAGTTTTAATGCCTAATTATGACATCATCCCGTTGGCGGTTGACCTCTTGGACTACACCATCCAAAGGGTGAAAACCAAAGAGCCGGAATACAGAAAAATCAAGGCTCTTGTGCAGGAAAACGGGCAGCTTGCGGAAAGAGAACTGTTTGAGAAAATCCGTGATGACGGAAAGCCGCACTTTCCGAAAAGCCAGACATTTCACCTGTGTGCCCGTCTTGAGGAGTGTGCAACCACCATTTTGGAAAAGTGCATCTCCGCAGACGGCAGATATTTTGAAACGGATTTTGAGGACAGGCTCAAAGACCTTGATGCCGTGCTGGTTGCCTGTGACACCATGCTCCAGCACATCAACCTCAGTTTCAAGAAAAAGTACATCACGGGTGACCAGTGCCACTATTGGGCGGAGCTCGTCCGCCCGGTACGGCAAAAAGCCTTTAGTTGGCGCCGCAATGACGGAAACCGTGCGGCGGCTCTGCGTGAGGCAAAGCGCGCCCAGGAACTTGCTAAAATGAGCCAGATGGCACAGCAGATTGCTGAGGCTATGGTGAAACATTCATAAACGGATATACCGGCCATGAGCCGTTATATTGGGGTGTGACCTGTTTATATCTTTCCTCCCCGAACACGAACAACACCAACAACGCCTACTACTTGAACACCAATGGCAATGTCAACAACAACAACTGCAACAATACCAACGGGTCCCGTCCCGCTCTGATGGTAAGGTCCGACCGAGTAGGCCCAAAGCCGAAAGCAGCGCCGTCCATCGCATCAAAGGAGGTCACATCCCGTCTTGGAGCATCCAAGACAAACACATTGCGCTGATGCAGGGCATCCGGCAAAACCGGGGTGCTCCGCTGCTGGTCCTGTCTGCTCCGGCACCAGAACGGCGCACAATGAGAGGACGGCCAGCCAAAGCACAGACAGGAGGCCGCCCATTTTGGAAAACAAATTTACCGATATATGCACCTTTGAGGTGCTATACAAAGCATACCTTGCGGCACGCCGGGGCAAACGCTCCAGAGCCGCAACCGCACACTATGAGGTGCATCTTTTGGAAAACATCGTCAACCTTGTGTATATCTTGACCACCAAGACATACCGCCCCGGTGTTTTCCGTGTATTCTATGTTTATGAGCCAAAGAAAAGGCTTGTGCAGGCTCCGGCTTTTGTGGACAAGGTTGTGCAGCACGCTGTGGTGGATAATATCCTCTATGAGCGTATTACCAACAGCTTTATCTTGGACAACTACGCCTCACAGAAAAACAAGGGACTGCACTTTGGCTTGGATAGGCTCAAAGGATTTTTAACCGATTACTGGAACAAAAACCACACCGCAGACGGTTGGGTGCTCAAATGCGATGTGCGGCATTTCTTTGCCAGCATCGACCACGACAGGCTCAAGGAAAAGCTCAAAAAGCTGGACCTTGAGCCTGCGCTTTATGACCTTTTGTGTGTCTATATTGACTGCTCAGACGGTCTGCCGCTTGGTTATCAGACAAGCCAACTGTTTGCCTTGTACTATCTGGATGAGTTTGACCACTTTGTAAAAGAAAAGCTCCATATCCGCTACTATGGCAGATACATGGATGACTTTTTCCTCATCCACCCGGACAAAGAATATTTGCAGTATTGCCTCACGGAAATACAGGCATTTATGGCATCTCTTGGTCTGGAACTCAATGAGAAAACACAGATTTTCCCGCTTAGACATGGGATGGACTTTCTTGGTTTTCACACCTACCTCACGGACAACGGCAAGGTCATCCGCAAGCTGCGGCACAGCAGCGTGAAAAAGATGCGCGCCAAACTCCGCAGGTGGGAAAAGGAATACCCCACTGGTCTTGTGACCCGTGAGGAAATCCTGCAATCCTGGCAGGCGTGGGATGCCCATGCCGCACATGGTAACACTTGGACCCTACGCCAACAGGTGAGGGACCGTGTTCAAAATATCTTAAAGGAGGAAATCTAAATGGCAACAACTACCCTTGGCAACAAAAGTGTCGGCAGCATTGTCAAGCTGAAAGAAAATGGCGTGCTGGTGGACTTTTATGTTGCCAAACATGACTATGAGAACGGGCTCAACGGCTCCGGGCGCACTCTGGTTGTTCGCAAGGACTGTTATGACACCAGGCAGTGGCACACCTCAAATGTGAACGCCTACGCTACAAGTGCCATTGACACCTGGCTCAACAGCAGCTACAAAAACCTGCTTGATGCGGACATCCGTGGTGTCATCGGCACTACCAAAATCAAGTACACCCCCGGCAACGGCAACACCACCGTTGGCACACTGGAGCGTGCTATTTTCCTGTTGTCCGTCACCGAACTTGGCAGAAGCACAAGCTATGCGAATACGGAGGGCACCGCACTCTCCATTGCAAGCTCTCTGCAAATCGCCTACTTGAATGGCGCCGCCGTTGTTCAGTGGACCCGCTCCCCGGGCACGATCAACACCTACTACGCCTACTGCTTGTACACCAATGGCGATGTCAACAACAACTACTGCTACAATTCCTACGGGTCCCGTCCCGCTTTCACTCTCCCCTCCACCCTCTCTGTCAGCGATGACGGCTCTGTGTCCGTCAACACTGCGCCCACGATTTCCGGCAGCTATGCGACCGGCACCAATCTGGGCACTAAGACCGCAGGCTTTAATCTCACCTATACGGTTGCGGATGCAGACGGGGACACAGTGACGGTCAAGGAGTATCTGGACAATGTTCTCCAGCGCACCTATACGGCAACGCTTGGGGCAACCAACACTTTCCAGTGCGTGACCGCTGCAAATTTCCAGACGGTGCTCAACGGTGCCCACACCCTCAAGGTAGTTGCCAATGACGGAAAAGCGGACAGCGCCGCCTACACCATCACTTTCACCAAAAAGGTGACCAAGGCAACCATCACTCTGGCAAGCGCCCTGCCTGCGGATGACATCATCCAGGTTATGGTTATGACCCTCACAAGCTCCATCCCGGCTGATGCAAACCTTAAGGTGCTTGTCACCAACAATGCCAATGACAGCAGCCCTGTTTGGGAGGATGCCACGGCGGACATCAAAAGCGGTGTCAATCATGTATTTACCAACAAAACCGCCGCCAATGGTTTTGCTTTCAACTTCAAGCTCTCTGTTGAGCGTGGAGCCAGCGATACCGGCGGCTATATTTCTAACATTGGAGGTGCTTTTGAATAATGGCTGTTTACTATGACAACACAAGCCTCAAGGCAAAGCATGAGCGCAAGCGCTCCCTGGAGGAGTTGACCAAAGAAAACAAAGAACTCAAGACCCGGCTCCAGGCTACGGAGGATGACTTGACCAATACCCAGGTGGCCCTCACGGAAGTCTATGAGCTGCTGGCAGGAGGTGGAGAGAATGGCTAAGGTATATGCTGCCCTCATCCGCAAGGGCCTCAAGACCCTGGAGGATGTACCCGCCAACCTGCGTGATGCTGTTGCCAAGCTGTTGGAGGAGGACACCAATGTGTAAGCTCCGCTGGCAGCTTGCTTTATTTTTGCTGAGAAAGGAGGTGCAAGATATGGCTATTGTGTACGCAACTCTTATCATCAAGGGTCGCAAGACTATTGACCAGGTGCCCGCTTTGCTGCGTAAGCAAGTGGAGGAAATCCTGGCTGACTTGGAGGTTGAGGTCTAACTCCCCAGCCAGCAGGAGAGGCGCATCCGTGCGGTGCGCCTCTCTTATTTTGAACGACAGGAGGACAAAAAGATGCTGGAAACACTGAGGAGTTATTGGTCTATCATCTCCACCATCATCACCGTGGTAGCCGTCCCCGCCATCGGCTACCTCTACAAAAAATATAAACAGGCGGATGCAAGACAAAAAGCGGTGGAGTTGGGTGTGCAGGCCCTCCTCCGTGACCGCATCGTACGATCCTATTATCACTATGAGGAGCGCGGATGGATAACCCTACATGGACTTGAGAATGTCAACGCCATGTATAAGGAGTACCACGCTTTGGGTGGCAACGGCACAGTCACATCATTGGTCAATTCCATCCGTGAACTTGAGGTACGGGACGATAAACGCCCCGCCTCTCAAGAATGAGCCGGAAAGGAGGGCGCATGGAGTTTTCAAAGAAAATGCTGGTGCTGCACTCCTTTGTGACCGTTTCCTTGATAATTGCCACGGTGGTCATCAACATTGCAACCGAGCACGATGTCACCGCCCTTGCCGCCCTTGCTGGTACATCCTTTGTGGTTGACGGCACCTGGGGCGGTTTTTATCTGTGGAAATCCAAGAATGAAAACCGGGCGAAATATGCCCAAAAATTTGTACGGCTGTTTGCCAAAGAGTACGGCGTGGAGAACGCCATCCGCTTGGCAGAAATCGTGCTGAAAGACTGAAAAGGAGGTTTATAGCATTGAGTAACAGCAAACTGGTGGACTATACCAAAATTTCCCCAAACAAGACAAGTCCCAGAAACCACAAAATTGACACCATCACCATCCATTGTGTGGTAGGTCAATGCAGCGTGGAAACCCTGGGCAATGTGTTTGCCCCTACATCCAGACAGGCAAGCTCCAACTATGGCATTGGCTATGATGGCCGCATCGGCATGTATGTGGAGGAAAAAGACCGCTCCTGGTGTTCGTCCTCCGCAAGCAACGACAACCGGGCAATCACTATTGAGGTTGCCAGTGACACCAAGCACCCCTATAAGGTGAGAGATGCCGCCTATAAGGCCTTGATTGACCTGTGCACGGACATCTGCAAGCGTAACGGCATCAAAGAGCTCAAGTGGAAAGCGGACAAGTCCCTCATCGGCAAGGTGGAGCAGCAAAACATGACGGTGCACCGCTGGTTCGCCAATAAGGCTTGCCCCGGTGATTATCTCTATAACCTGCACGGCCAGATTGCCGCTGAGGTCAACGCAAGGCTTGGGGTAGTATCTGATACCACCCCAGACACAAACGCCGCCCTGGAGTACGCTGTGGGCGATGTGGTGACCTTTAAGGGCACCAAGCACTATGCAAGCTCCAACGGCACAAACGGAAAGACATGCAAACCAGGCGAGGCAAGGGTGACCTCTGTGGCGAAAAACGGAAAGCACCAGTACCACCTCATCAAGACCACTGGCAGCGCCTCCACCGTTTACGGTTGGGTGGATGCCGCAGACATCACCAAAGCAAGCACAGCCATTGCAAAAGGCAGCAAGGTCAAGGTCAATAAAGGCGCTAAAACCTACACGGGCGGCTCTCTTGCATCGTTCGTTTACAGTACGGTTTACACCGTCATGCAAATTGACGGTGACCGTGTGGTTATCGGCAAAGACGGCGTTGTGACCGCTGCCGTCAACATCAAAAACCTCACCCTTGTGGGGTAAAAATAAGAGGAGGATTTCACTATGGAAAACATCTTTGATTGGTCCGTTATTCTCAGCCTCGTGGGTGTGTTGGTGGTCATCACCAACATCATTGTGCAGGTGCTCAAAAAGCTCACCTGGGACAAGCTGCCCACAAACATCCTTGCCACGCTTGTGGCAATCGTTTTGACCCTTGGAGCGTTCTTTGCCTACTGCCAGATTAAAAGCATCACCGTGGTGTGGTACATGGTTGCCGCTGCGGTTGTGCTTGGCTTTATGGTTGCCTACGCCGCCATGTTCGGCTTTGACAAGCTCAAAGAGGTCATTGCACAGTTGGATAAAAACAAAAAGGAATAAGACAGCGAAAAGCCGGAGAGGTGTGACCCTCTCCGGCTTTTTTTGCGTTCTATGACATAAGCGCTTGCACGCCTTTTATAATCTTGTTGTAGTCATCCTCAACGGTCATAAAATCATTTTCATATCCTTGCAGCTCATCAACGAAAGCCTCTAACCGTCTGTTTTGTCCCGCCTGCGTTTTTAGGCGCATAGCCTCTGTTGTTTCCTTGGTATAAATACGCCCCAGGAAATCCGTCTTGAGAGCATCCACTGCCGAAAGCACACTCTCTGCTGCTTTGAGCATCTGCTCATCCACTTTGCACCCGGCTTTTTTGGCTTGCAGCAAGGTCAATGCCTTGCGTTCCGCCAACTGCAACCGGCTGAAAAATGTTTCATAGGCAAAGGTTTGTTGACAAAGCTGGAAACTCTCACGCATGATGCGTGCATCGTTTTCTGCCTGCATCGTGGAATAATATTTCCGCATATCACGGAGCGTGTCCTCCGGCACATCCGGCTGTGTGAGCTCTGTCTTTACGGACACCAGCGGCGTGGATGTTTCAGATGTTCTTAACACCTCCGGCTCTTTTCTTTTCCTCTTTTTCAAAAGCAGGACGGCAAGGACTATGCAAACAACCGTGAGCAAAATGTTTTCCGGCACCGGGTCTTGTACCGACATAATTACCCCACCGAGTGTTGCCACAGCGCACGACATTCCAAAAATGATGCGAACAATCCATAAAACCTTTTTCACTGCTTATCACCTCCCATTTTCTGCTTTTTTCTTTACTTTTACAAGTTTAATTATATCCAACACAGTGCATTTGTCAAGCAGTAGAGCCTATATGATAATGACTTATTTTTTGGGTAAACTATACTTTTCAGTAGGAGGAGGGATACGCATGACCGCTGATAAAATCAAAGCGTTGCGTGAGGCAAAAGGTTGGACACAGGCAGACCTTGCGCGCAAATTGGGCATTACCAGAAACGGAGTGAACTCTTGGGAACAGGGACTTTCCACACCATCACCGGCTTGTCTGGTGGACTTGGCAACAGTGTTTTCCGTGTCTACGGACTATTTGCTTGGCATTGAGCACTCAGCCATAGTGGATGTGTCCGGCTTGAATGACAAGGATGTTGCCGTGTTGGCAGAGCTTGCAGACCGATTAAGAAACCGCAACCATTGAGAAACGGCTCAGATTTTGGGACCGTTTTTCTTTTTTGCTGTTGACATTATACAACAAAAGTTGTATAATTAGAGCATAACAAAGGAGGTGCTGCTATATGGCCCGTTCAAACTTACAAAACACCCGCTTATCCAGAGAAATGTCACAGTCACAGCTTGCGACCGCCGCCGCTATCAACGGCAGAGTGCTCCAAACCTATGAACAGGGTGGGCGTGACCTTAGCGGTGCAAAGCTGGCTACCCTCTTAAAAATCTGTTTGGCTCTCAACTGCAAACTGGAGGACATCCTCCCAGATGGGGAAACCGCAGAATTGTTAAAGAGATATGCCAAAATGATTGGTTGACACGGAACTTGGCGGGGTGGTTGCACCCCGCTTTTTCTTTTACGAGGAGGACCCCATGAACTATAAAGGCTTTCATCATCTCACCTGGAATGACAGGCTGACCATTGAGAAAATGCTCAAAGTCCATACCGCAAAAGCGAAAATTGCGGAGGCGCTTGGCGTGTCAGTGCGTACCATTTACTATGAAATCAAGCGCGGAATGTGCACGCAACGGAACACAGATTATACTGTTGAGGAGCGTTATTGTGCGGAGGTTGCGGAGCGTGCATATAGGGAGCATCTGAAAGCCAAGGGGCCAGACCTCAAGATTGGAAACAACATAGAACTGTCTAACTTTTTAGAGGAGCAAATCATTGAACACCACTTTTCTCCCGGTGCTGCGTTGGTGGAGGCAAAAGCCGCCAATAAAGTGGTCAATATCTGTGAAAGCACCCTTTACAACTACATTTACCGTGGGGATGTGTTTTTGGAACTTGCTCCGGAGCACCTGCATGAAAAGGGCAAACGGCACTATACCAAACAATGCCGCAAAAAAGCCGCGAGAGCGCCAAAAGGTGAAAGCATCGAACACCGCCCGGATGAAATCCTCAAGCGCACCACTTTTGGAAATTGGGAGATGGACAGCGTGATGGGCGCACAGGGCACCACTAGGGCGCTCCTTGTCCTTACCGAACGGTTGAGCCGTAACGGCATCCTCATCCTCCTGCCGGACCACACAAGCAACAGCGTGGTAAAGGCTTTGGACAAACTGGAGCGCAGATATGGAAAAGACTTCTATGACACATTCAAAAGCATCACCGTGGACAATGGCTGTGAGTTTGCGGACTATGAGGGTCTTGAGCGTTCCTGCCGCCGAAAACAAAAACGCACAAAGCTCTATTACTGCCACCCATACTCACCGCATGAGCGTGGCAGCAATGAAAACATGAACAGAATAATTAGGCGGTTTTTCCCAAAAGGCACAAACTTTGATGAGGTGCAGCTCTGTGAGGTGCGTGTGGCTGAGGAATGGATGAACAACTACCCCCGCAAAATCCTGGGATGGAAAAGCGCCAACCAGGTCATGCAGGAGTATTTGCAAACTGCATAAAAACCGCAGAGCATTGGTGTGGGGAGCCGGAAAGCAATAATTGCATCCGGTTTCGTTGCTGCGCCTTTTTTCTTGAAAAGCGCATAAAATCAAAGCCTCTGGACACATCCAGAGGCTTTGATGATACCACTCTAAAAAATTTTACAACTATTTTTGCAATTTATTCTTGACATTTTGGCGTTTCGCCGCCCTTTCCGAGCGCTTTTCTTCTTTTTTTATGCGGGCTGCCGCCTTCTGCCGCTGTGTTTTGGACGCTTGCGCCGTCTTTCCCGCAATTCCCTTTGCCGCGAACGCGAATTTTCACGAAATTGAGACTTTTCCTTTTCGCAAAAAAGTGATAAGATAAAGAAAACGCTCGCAGCAGCAAGTCTGCCGCCGAAGCAGTTTCCCAAGTGAAAGGAGCCCTTATGAAATTATCGAAACCATTGAATAAATACTTCGACCACACGCTGCTCAAGCCGGAGGCGACCTCCGCGCAGATTGACCGGCTCTGTGAAGAAGCCAAAACCTATGATTTTTATTCCGTCTGCGTCAACAGCTGCTACGTTGGACGCTGTACGGACAATCTCAAGGGTACAGACGTCAAAGTCGCTGCTGTTGTCGGCTTCCCTCTGGGTGCCTGCACAACCGCGACCAAAGCCGTTGAGACCGAGGAAGCCTGCAAGGACGGCGCTTCAGAAATCGACATGGTGCTCAATCTCGGCGCGTTTAAAGACGGCAGATATGACGATGTGCGCGATGATATCCGCGAGGTAGTCAGCGCCGCCGCGCAGTACGGCGCGATCGTCAAAGTGATTCTCGAAACCTGTCTGCTCACGCCGGACGAAATTGAAGAAGCCTGCCGTCTCTCCAGAGACGCCGGCGCGCGCTTCGTCAAGACTTCAACCGGATTTAACAGCGGCGGCGCGACCGCGGCAGATGTCGCGCTGATGAAACGGACTGTCGGTGACGCCCTCGAGGTCAAAGCCAGCGGCGGCATCCGCGACTATGAGACCGCTATGGCGATGATTGAAGCGGGTGCCGACCGTATCGGCGCGTCCGCGTCTGTAAAGATTATGGAGGTGTACCGTCAAAATGTCCAGTAAAGTTCTTGATATCCTCAAGGGCAGCTTCTGCGCCCTGATTTTTCTCTTTTGCCTGATCTCCCGCGTCCAAAAAGGCGGTGACGCCGCTTGGACTTATGTCGGGATGGCTGTAACCGCCATCGCTGCCATCGGATTTTTTAAGCGCGCCTTCGACCGCTACTGATTGCGACTGCGCGCGGCACGCGAACAGGCAAGCCGGCCGGCGGCCGCTTCGCCGCGAACTGACGCCGGACTGACGCGCAGGCAGCCTCTTCGCTGCAAACGCGTCGATGAACAGGCGAGCCTGCCCGCCGAAACAAAAAGCAGGCAGCCGCGCAGGCCTGCAATACTCTGCTGCCCATCGCGGCATCGGCAAGCTATCGCCGCTCTAAAAAAGATCAAAAAATATGATGCCGAGCCGCGGCTCCTTATTCGGAACCCGCGGCTCGGCACTGTTTTTTCTTTCCTTTCATTCCGAGAATCGCACCTGCGTGTTATCCCCGTGTCCGCGGCAAAAGCCGCCTGCGGCGCTGTGCTCTCGCAGCGCCCACTGTCCGCTTTCGACGTGACCCTTCACGCTCCGCGCCGCAATCTCCGGCAGTCTTCAGCGTGGACAAAGCGCCCATCAGCGCTGCAGCCTTTCGCGACGCGCTACAGTCCTGCCTGCGCTTTTAAGGCATCTGCCTTATCTGTGTGCTCCCATGGCAGGTCAATATCTGTTCTGCCAAAGTGACCGTAAGCGGCGGTCTGTCTGTAAATTGGTCTTCTCAGGTCAAGATCTCTGATGATTGCCGCCGGGCGGAAGTCGAAGTTCTGCTCTACCAGTTCCGCGATTTTTTCATCCGCGAGCTTGCCTGTCCCAAAGGTATCTACCATGATGGATACCGGCTTCGCGACACCAATCGCGTAAGCAAGCTGAATCTCCACCTTATCCGCAAGTCCCGCCGCGACGACATTCTTCGCCGCGTATCTGGCCGCGTAGCTCGCGGAGCGGTCAACCTTTGTAGGGTCTTTGCCGGAGAACGCGCCGCCGCCATGGCGCGCGTATCCGCCGTAAGTATCGACGATAATCTTACGTCCCGTCAAGCCGGAATCCCCATGTGGTCCGCCGATGACGAAACGGCCGGTCGGATTGACATAATATTTTGTTTCCTCGTCCAAAAGCTCAGCCGGAAGAATCGGCTTGATGACATGCTCGATCATGTCCTTTTTGATCTGCTCCTGCGTCGCTTCCGGATCGTGCTGTGTCGAAATCAGAACCGTATCGATTCTCTTCACCTTGTCACCGTCATACTCGACCGTTACCTGTGTCTTGCCGTCCGGTCTCAGATATTTGAGCGTACCGTCCTTGCGCACATCGCTCAATCTCTTTGCCAGCTTATGCGCGTAAGAGATCGGCGCCGGCATCAGCTCCGGCGTTTCGTTGCAGGCGTAGCCGAACATCAGTCCCTGGTCGCCCGCGCCGATGGTGTCGATCGTTGCCTCGTCGTTTAAGCTGCCGTCTTTGTATTCGAGCGATTTGTCCACACCCATCGCGATATCGCCGGACTGCTCGTCGATAGCGGATAATACCGCGCAGGTATTGCCGTCAAAGCCGTACGCGGATCTGTCATAGCCGATCTCCAGAATTACCTTTCTGACCAGCTTCGGAATATCCACATAGCACTTGGTCGAAATTTCGCCCATGACCATCGCGTAGCCTGTTGTGGTCGTCGTCTCCGCGGCAACTCTGCCATACGGGTCTTTTTCAAAAATAGCGTCCAGAATCGCGTCGGAGATCTGGTCGCAGACTTTGTCAGGATGTCCTTCGGTAACGGACTCTGATGTGAATAATTTTTTCATTGGTTTTCCCTCCCTCATAAAGCATCTATCCTTACCTTCAGTTGACAAGAGCACACACGCCTGGACGGGTTGAAATTTCAACGCATGCTTCGTTCTCGTCTCAGGCTTACGTCCAGTAAGCTTTCGTCCTGCGGCCTTGCCTGCGCCGAAATTTCGAGCCGCCAGGTTCCAAGGAAGTTTGCAGAGAAAATATTTGCCTCTGCGCGAGGCGAATGAGCGAGGCGTAGTGGTGCTACGGTGAGCGAAGACAACAAAGCGCAGAAGCAAATAGGCCTTTGCAAACCGTGTGTGCCTTTGTCAACTGAAGGTATCCCCAGCAAAACATACAAGAAAAGCCTCCCTTTGAAAGAGAGGCTGATGTCAAACGTGAGACCTTTCCTCATCTTTCAGAAGATTCTCCGCGCTGTGACGCCTTGTTCGCGCCGCGCGGCTGCTTCTGTAGGATTTAGCACCTTTTCTGCTCTGTTTCTCTAAAAGCACCTAGGTTGCCGGGCGTCTTCGGGCCTATTCCCTCAGCCACTCTTGATAAGGATTTTTATTTTTTTTGAACTTTTCGTTCACTAATTATCCTATACCCGCTTTCCCGCTTTGTCAATCACATTCTGCGAGAATTGTAACAGTTTGACGATTTTGAGGTGTCGAACCTTGTCGAAACAGCTCTTTTCTCCCGTAAAAAATCTCCGGCCCCCAAGACACCGTGCTTCTCTTTGGGGCTTTCGCAGCGTTTGCACTTGTTTTTTTCGTCAAATCAGTTATACTGAATATATACAGCTAAGAAAGGTTCAAGGGTTACAGAATGGATGAGCACGCGTCTGCCTTTCAGATTCTGCGCGGCGGTCTTGCCGAAAGCGCAGCCACCAGCAGGAAGGAGTTTGTCTCTGCCTACATCACCGACACGCGTTTGATGGGCGTTGTCGGTCTTGTCGTGCATTGGCAGCTGCCGGAAAATCTGAGCAAAGACCACTTTTTTCAATTTTTCTATATGGACGCGGAGGAGTACGGCTTTGACACTTATCGCAGTGTCCTGACTTCCGGTACGGACGATGGCGCTTTGGAGGCCGTCGATGAGCTTCTGGCGGTCGAAAACAGTCTGATCGGTTGTCTCGGCGGCAAGAAGGCTTCTCTGACAGAACGAGAAACGAGAGCTGTCGTGCAGCAATATGTCGATTTCAATCTGCGCCAAAAGCTTCCCCTGCCGGATGGCGTCGAGGAATACCAGTTTCTGCTCGGTCCGCGTATCCTGCTCGACTCCGAGGAAGCGCTCGCGCTGATGAAAAAGCAGTGTCCGGTCTTTACCTCCGAGTTTCAGGTGATTCACTACTTCCTCATGCGCTGCTTCGGGCGTGATTTTGGCGCCGCGAAATTCTTGACGAAGCAATATATCCGCACAGATCTTTTCCCTGAGCACAAGGCCGCCACACTGCTGCGAAACGTCATCGATCCGGCACCGGAAGACAGCGGCGGCAGCACCGCTTACCACGCGACCGGCAACGACACTGTCTTCGGAACCTTCGATACACACAAGCGCTTTCTCTGCGAATCGCTGATCGAATATGACGCAAAATATTATCTGATTGTTACGCAGATCACCTTAGAGTACCTCAAGGTCATCAAATATGAGCGGATTTCCTCGTTTCGGATCTCCGCTTCCGAAGCTGCCATGATTACGGACCGACCGGAATTCCTCACGCTGTTTTACTATCCGCCGCAGTCCGCGGAGGCGATTGCCGCCTATACCGCGAAGCTGAAGCACACAATGCTCACGGACCATGAGAACGGCCGCCTGTTCATGGTTTTTTATCCGCATAACAACCATGTCAACAAGCAGGTTTTTTGCTTGTCGGACGATGTCTTTGGGGTGGTCTACGTTTCGGACAACGGCGAACTGATTCTTTCCGCTTCGACACGTCAAAATCTCAGGGAGATGGAAGCCCACCTGCTGACCTCCGAGGTCGGAGAGACCGTTACGCCCCTGTCACGCTATCAGTTCCAGGAGCCTGTCCTGTATGATTTCATCCAAAGCGAATGCGAGGACTTCGAGGAATACGCGCAGTTCGTATCCGAGCCGGTAGAAGACTCCGTGGAGGATTTACACGATTCCTTCGATGAGGAAGAGTCTCCGAACGGCGAGGAACCGGATAAACCCGAATGAAGCGTGCAAGACGGAATCATGGCGCTCATGCATGCGCCCCGCTTCACAAGCTGCTTTTGTCGTGATTTTGGAAATATCGCTGAGCGATGTTTCTTACATACATAAAAAAACATCGGATGCATATCGGGCTGCGAAAGCAGACTGCATCCGATGTTTGTCCCCCTATAACATTTCAACTTCTTCCCGCGTCAATCCGGTCACCTTTGCGATATATTCCTTTTCGGCACCGGATTCCTTCATTGCTTTCGCGATCTCACGCTTTTCCTGCGCTGCGCCTTTTTTGAGACCAACTGCCTCGCCTTTTTTGAGACCGGCTGCCTCGCCTTTTTTGAGGCCTTGTGCAAGTCCTTGCTCTCTTGCCACGGATATCTCGGTGTTGTACTGCAGCTGGTATTTCAGCCTGGCTTCTCTGCGCTCATATTCCAGTTCGTCCTGCGAAACCTTGCGATAAGTGTTTTCCGTCATGTCCATGTCCTCCTCCGATAGGATTTGCCGCACATAGTCCTGGTATTCCTCATCGCTGGCATACTTTAGATAAGCGCCTAATCTTTCAACTTCTGTCAGACTGCGCACCGGCTTCGTGACGTCGATCTTTTGCAGCTCCAAAAAATGAAACTCCACTCTGTCGCTGAGCAGCAGTCCGCTGTTTTTCTCCCGCACCGCAAAGATATTGTGACAAGAATCCAGCTCAGGAAAGAGATTGCCGTCGATGATGGATACGACTATGCTTTTTCTCATCTTATCATATTTTTCGCCGCCCTGCAACGAAGAATTCACCAGTCTGCCTCCATAGAACAGCGCGCGGCTCTGATAAAAGCTGAAGGAGTTTGCCTGCATTTCGATGTTTAATAGTTCTCCTGCGTCGGTTTCCGCTTTGATGTCCATGACCGTACCTTTTTCCATTTCCCGTTCCGGGGTCTCGATTGGATTTTTGATGACGATGGCGCGGATCGGATCCTGCTTGCGCGCGAGAATGATGTTCAAAATCTCCATCAGCGCGCCCTTGGATTCCGCTGTATCCCGTCCAAAGACCGCGTGAAAGACGTAATCGTCTGTCAAAGGCATTTTGCCGCGAAAGGTATCGCGGAACAGGTCGAGCTTCTCCGGCGCGTCATGCTTGTGCTTTTGTATTTTTTGCTTCATGACACCTCCTAATTCGTTTCATGTTTCCTGAAACGCTCTTTAATACCAATAACTGTTTGCTCGAGCTGTTTCTACCTTAACACATTTTAATTTCCAGTTCAAGTGCTTTTTGGAATTTTTTATTAAAGAAGCCTTAGCACGCACAAGGCAGCCGAGGAGACCGGCTGCCTTGCGCGTTTTGATTTGAATTTG
>ERZ857998.604-NODE-604-length-48756-cov-6.130162_pt1 | contig 48756 bp, 31 predicted proteins | sample MGYA00519954_ERZ857998 | MGnify/ENA primary metagenome ERZ857998 (study PRJEB31778, sample SAMEA3449424) | human gut metagenome | biome: human gut; feature: human-associated habitat; material: faeces | place: United Kingdom | collected 2010/2012 ...
GTTCCGCCGGTGTGCAAAATTATGGACTACGGCAAATACCGCTTCGAACAGACCAAAAGGGAAAAGGAAAACCGCAAGAACCAGAAGGTCATCGAGCTGAAGGAGATTCGCCTTTCGGCGACGATCGATCAGCACGATATGGAAGTGAAGGCGAAGGCCTGCCAGAAGTTCCTCGGCAACGGAGACAAGGTAAAGGTCACCATTCGCTTCAAGGGCCGCCAGATAAAGCATGGCGACATTGGAATGGACGTGATGGACGCTTTCTATGAAATGGTGAAGGACGCGGCATCTGTTGACAAGCCCGCCAAACAGGAAGGGCGCAACATGATAATGATACTGGTGCCAAAGGCAAACTAAACAATTTATCCAAGGAGGAAATACCCCATGCCAAAGATCAAAACCCACAGGGGTGCAGCTAAAAGGTTCAACCTTACCAAGGGCGGCAAGGTCAAGCGGGCTAAGGCTTACAAGAGCCATATCCTGACCAAGAAGAGCACCAAGAGACTTCGCGGACTGCGCCAGACCGGTTACATCGCCGAGTGCGAGGCCAAGAAGGTGCGCGAACTCATCCCGTATAAGTAAGGAGGAACAAACAACATGGCAAGGATCAAAAGGGCTGTAAACGCCGTTAAGAAACGCCGCAAGGTGTTCAAGCTTTCCAAGGGCTACTTCGGAGCCAAGTCCAAGCAGTATCGCGCCGCTTCTCAGCAGGTTATGCGCTCCATGGCGTATGCCTACGTTGGACGCAAGAACAAGAAGCGCGAATACCGCAAGCTGTGGATCGCCCGTATCAACGCGGCTGCGCGTATGTGCGGCACCAACTACAGCCGTCTTATCAACGGCCTTAAGCTGGCCGGTGTGGACGTGAACCGCAAGGTTCTGGCTGAACTCGCCGTAAGCGATATGGCTGCCTTCAAGCAGCTGGTAGACGTTGCCAACAACGCCAAGGCCTAAGCTTAAAACAGCAAAATATAAGCACTCTTGATCGTTCAAGGGTGCTTTTTCGTTTGGGCAAAATAAAACGAGGGCGGAGATCCGCCCCCGATATCAGTTGATAATCAGCATTCGGGTTCGATAAGGCCGTAATCGCCGTTTGCGCGGCAATATACGACATTTATTTTGTCCGTTTCGTTGTTGCGGAACATATAAAAGCTGTGTGACAGCATATTCATGTTGAGTATTGCCTCATCGACATCCATCGGCTTTACGTCGAACTTTTTCTTTCTGACTATGCGATATTCGGTCTCCTCGTTAACCGGGGAATCCGGCATGGGCAATGTGTCGACCGGCGCCGTACGCATGCGCTTTTCGACCTTGGTCTTGTTCTTTCTTATTTTGCGGATAAGGGAATCTATAACGCAGTCGAGAGCAAGCTCCATGGTAGGAGCCGTTTGCTCGTCGCGGAAAATATCCGAGCCGTTTTTTATGGTTACTTCAACCGTTTGACGGGCCTTTTCCACCGTTACGGTTATAAAGGCCTGTGCCTCATCGCCGAAAAACTTCTCGATTTTTCCAAGCTTTTTTTCGGCTCGCTCCTTAAACGAATCCTTGACCGTTACCTTACGTCCGGTTATGGTTATCTTCATAAAATTCAACTCCTCGGTCAAAATTATTGCAAAAGAGAAGGCATGTCTTTTGCAGTCAAAGAAGCGGCCTACCGCTTCTTCTGTTTGTATTATACCATGACAATTAACAATAATAAAGACTTATTTGTTGTTTTTTTATGAATTTTTTATTACTTTTTGCAAAAAATATACCGTTTTTGGGTTTTTTATCGATGGAACCGTTTAAAAACGGCCGGATGTTTTACTATTATTGAATTGCCGTATATTTTTGCACGGAATTGAAGTCTTTTATACCCTATAACTACATAAAAAATCCTGCCATACGCCGAAAACCGACGTTTAAAGCGAATAAGATTTTCCTCGCCCCCGCTTTATCAAAACCGGATACAAAAACCGTCGGCTAAAACAGCGATGGACAAAAAACCGGTATCAGACCGATAACAGGCTTTTTAATATATGCCGAGCATGCAGGCCGATAAATCGTCGGAATAAACCGGCAATACGGTTAATTACGGTGAGGCATCAGCAAAGCTGATCAAAGGAATCGCTTTTTTGAAGGGTCGGTTACCTGCAGGTTTTGTTTTTCGCGATTTCTTTGGGCTTTGCCCTTTTAAGGCAAAGCCGCCTCCCCGGTTCCCCGATGTTTTTTATAACCGGCCGGCGGTCGCCTTCCGTACGGTTTTGCGCGTACCTTTTTTCCGTATCGCATCGCTTTCATCGGCCACGGGCGGCATATTTTAAGCTGCAAAACGATAAAAACGGAAATTCAACGTTTTTAAGACTTTCGGGGTTCGATTCTTAAGTCATAACCTGCTTAAACGAAGCCGCGGACTTGAAATCGGTTAAAATTCAAGTCCGCGGTCGTATATAACGGAACGGTTTATTTTCTTTTTTATTACCATCGATACAAAAAAACGGTTTTGTCGGTTAGGATGTATAGGTCGTATAAAATCAGGCGATTTTCCGCAACGGGTGCATTAGCCGTAAAAATGCACCGTTACCGCACGGCTGCACTCCTCCGCAACGCCTGTAAAGCGGAAAACGCTCGGTACCGTTGCGGCTTTTGCCTTATACCGGCGCAAGAGCGCGGTTGAAGGGTTTTCCGCCGATTATAACGCGTTTTACGCCGTTGTCGGAATCGAGGGCTATTATATCGCCCTTTTTGCCGACCTCTATCGAGCCTATTTTTTGGTCGGCTCCTATAAGTCGTGCCGGATTTATGGTCGCGGCTCTAAGAGCGTCGGCAAAGGGAATTCCCATTTTGGTTATTCTGAACAGACAGTCGGCAACCGTTACGGTCGAGCCGGCAAGGGCGCCGGATTCGCACCTTGCAACCCCTTCTATGACCTTTATGTCAACGTTGCCTATCTTATAATTTCCGTCGGGCATTCCCACTGCCGGAGACCCGTCGGATATAAGCACAAGGCGGTCTTTTCCTATAATTTTTACCGCCGTACGGACAACGGCCGGATGAACGTGATGTCCGTCGGCTATTATCTCGCAAAAGGGCGAAAGGGGCGTGTCAAAGGCCGCACCGACCACGCCCGGCGAGCGATGCAAAAACGGGCTCATGGCGTTAAAAAGATGGGTAGTATCGGTCATTCCGTGACGGTAAGCCTCCATAGCGGTGTCGTAATCGGCATTGCTGTGACCGAGAGAAATTATAAATCCTCGCTTTACAGCCTCTTCGGTAAAGGTAAAATCGTTATCAAGCTCGGGTGCAACGTCTATAATTCTGAGCTTGCCGCCGGCTGCCTCGTTAAGCTTTAAAACTTCGTCGATATCCGGATTTCTCAGATATAAAACATTGTGGGTTCCGGGCTTTTCGGGCGACAAAAACGAGCCCTCGGCGCGAAAGCCCAGTATTCTGGCGCCGGTAAGGGGCATTGACGACGCCTTTTCAAGAGCGCGAGCCATGTTCTGCTGATTTTCGGCAGTGTCGCTTATGGCGGTGGGAATAAAGGAGGTAATGCCGCGCGAGGCCAAAAAACGGGACATATGGGTAAGCGACGATACCGACGCGTCGCCGGTGTCGGCCCCGTGACATCCGTGAATATGTACGTCGATAAGTCCCGGAATAACGGTACATCCGGTCGCGTCGAAAATATTTTTGTCACCGGTAAGATTTTTGCCGATTTCTGTTATGGTATCGCCCTCAATGCGGATATCGGCGAAAGAAATATTAAAATCGCCGTCATAATACCGAGCGTTTTTTATAAGCATATTATCCCTCCGATAACGCTTGAAAAATTATGCGATTAATACTATTATTGTTATATGACAAGCGGCCCGAATATTGACCGCATTCCGCTTTTTAAGTATAACACAAATCCGCATGATTTTTCAACAAAACGGCAAAATTTGAGGAGAAAAAAATAAAATGCAGCGACTTGACAAAACATTATCCCACGAGCTCGGAATAACCCGGAGCGAAGCGGCTTCGTCATTAAGGCGGGGAGAGGTTTCGGTAAACGGAACCGTCGTTAAAAATGGCGACGTAAAAATCGATCCGGAGTGCGACGAAATTCTGTTTTGCGGACGCAAAATATTGTGCTCGGAATTTATCTACATAATGATGAACAAGCCGGCCGGAGTGCTGTCGGTATCCCGGGATAATTCCCGACCCACGGCAATTGATCTGATTGACAAAAAATACCGAAAACGCCGGCTTTTCCCGGCCGGCCGGCTCGATAAGGATTCCACCGGATTTTTGCTTATAACCGACGACGGAGATCTTGCCCACCGTATGCTTTCTCCGAAATCGCATGTTGAAAAAACCTATATCGTTACCACCGACGCCTTGCCCGAGAATGCCGAAGCCGCCTTTAAAAACGGAATAATCCTTGCAAGCGGCGAGCTTTGCATGAGTGCCGATTACAGCCAGATAACCACTTCTCCTCCTACGGCGAAGATTATTTTAAAACAGGGAAAATACCATCAGATAAAACGGATGCTCGGCACCCTTAATGTCGGCGTTTGCTCCCTGCACCGGATAAGCATCGGCAATGTCTTTTTAGACAAAAAATTAAAGCCCGGCGAATACAGACTGATGTCACCCGATGAGGTTTTAAAGCTCACAATCTGATTTGCAGTATTTTAAATTTCATCTTTTTATTCTTCGGTATTTACCGTACGGTGCACTGTTTTTCTGTAATAAAATCGGATTTTTGCCCGTTTAAACATTATAGTACATATATAATGTAAGAAAAAAGCAGTTTCCACTTGAAAATACTGCGATTTTATGTTAAAATTAAAATGTAGTGGAGTATACTATTTTCAGCGGAAGGATTTATTTATGGATTCTATAAACGAAGTATGGGAGAGCGTGTGTGACATATGCCGCGAAGCCATTCACGAAGTGGCTTTTAACAGCTGGATAAAAACCCTTACACCTGTCAGCTTTTCCGAAAAAGAGATAGTTTTAAAGGCCCGTTCGCGCTTTCAAAAGAATATTGTTGATGAAAATTATCATGAGCTTTTACAAAACGCTTTTTTAGAAATATTCGGATTTGACGTGACCGTTACGGTAACAGCCGACGATTTAACATATAAAAATAACGAGGAAAAAATCAAGGAGATAGAAAATACCATTCCGGCGACCTATACCTTTGATAATTTTATTGTCGGTCCCTCAAACCGTTTTGCCCATGCCGGCGCAATTGCCGTAGCAAAGCACCCGGGCAGCTCTTATAACCCGTTTTTTATATACGGCCATTCGGGACTCGGCAAGACCCATCTTTTAAACGCTATTTATAACGAGATAAAAAATAATCATCCCGGAATGAATATGATATATACAAACGGAGAGGCCTTTACCAATGAATTTATTGCGGCTCTTTCCGATCAGACCATGGCTCAGTTCAGGGAAAAATACCGCGGGGCCGACGTTTTGTTTATAGATGATATTCATTCCATCGCCGGTAAGGATTCGACCCAGGAGGAATTTTTCAATACCTTCAACACCCTTCATCAGGAAAATAAACAGATAGTTGTAACCTCGGACCGACCGCCCAAGGAAATTCAGCCGCTGAGCGAGAGGGTCCGTTCCCGTTTTGAAATGGGACTTTTGGCCGATATTCAGCAGCCGGATTTTGAAACCAGAATAGCCATTGTAAAACGCAAGGCCGAGCTTATTAATTTTGAAATTCCGGAGGAAATAGTAATTTACATTGCCGATCAGCTTAAAAACAACGTACGGCAATTAGGCGGTGCGGTAAATAAGCTGCTCGCATTTTCTCAGCTTACCGGCGCTCCTCCCACCCTTGCGGTGGCCGTCACAGCGATAAGCGATATACGCAACAACGATCTTCCCGAACCGATAACGGTCGAAAAGGTTATAAGCGAGGTCGCCCGTTATTATAACATTGACCCCGAGAAGCTGACATCATCAAAGCAGACCAAGGATATTTCCATGGCCCGACATGTTGCGATTTATATTGCAAGGGAAACCACCCAGCTTTCACTTCAAAATATAGGTAAGGAATTCGGCGACCGCGATCATTCGACGGTTCATTATTCCATCAACCGTATCGAAAGGGAAATAAAGCGAAATTCGACCCTTAAATCGACTGTTGATGAAATTATCAAAAATTTAAACACAAAGAGATAAACCGGCTTAAAAAAGGCTGTAAGTATAAGAAAAACGGCGATTTTCGATAATTTTGATATTTTGTTGATGAATGTTAAAAATATTTTTTGAGACAGGTTACAGCGATTTACATAATAACTTAAATTTTCCACGTTTTTTTAAACATTCAACATTCAACCTTTAACATACGTCAACAACCGTCAATATACGGTGTTTAACATTTAAAAATGTTCCTGATTTTTTCAACACTGACATTTTTATTCAAAACCTGTATTTATCACAGGTTTTATAATTTTTTAACATTTCAACACACACTATTACTACTACTTAAATTAAATATATTGTTATGAGGTGAAAAAATGAAAATCGTATGTAATTCGCTCGACCTGAATAATGCCGTTTCGAAGGTTCAGGGCGTTGTCGAAAGTACGACCGCCATTCCGGCGCTCCAGGGAATATTATTTACCGCTCAGGGCACACAGCTTTCTCTAACGGGATATAATCTTGAAACCGGAATAACCACCAACGTAAAATCACATATAGAGCAGGAAGGCTCGGTGATCCTCGATGCAAGGCGTATAAATGATATTTTAAGGAGTCTGCCGGCGAGCACCGTTTCAATAATCACCGACGAGAAAAATCTTTGCACGGTAAAAAGCGGAGACGCGGTTTTCAGCATTATAGGAATGCCGGCCGGAGAATATCCCGATCTGCCCGGAATTACCGACGGATATACCTTTTCTTTCTCCCGTGTGCTTTTAAAAAGCATGATAAAGCAGACGAGATATGCCGTTGCAAAAACCGATATAAAGCCGGTTCACAAGGGAATACTGTTCGAAATATCGGGCGGAGAAATAACCCTTACTGCAGTTGACGGTTACAGAATAGCCGTAAGGATTGAGCGGGCCGACGCATCTGTGAGCGATCAGCATTTTATCGTTCCTGAAAAGGCATTAAGCGAGCTTGTTAAGCTGTACGGCGACGATCCCGGTACGGTGCAGATATCGGTTTCGGATAAATACATTATATTTGAGGTCGACGGATTTTTTGTAATTTCCCGTCTTTTGGAGGGAGAATTCATCGATTACAGATCGGTTGTACCGAAGGTTATTACCACAAAGCTGCACTGTGGGGTTAAAAAGCTTACCGAATGTATGGAGAGAATGTCGCTGCTTATAACCGACAGGCTGAGAAGTCCGGTAAGAATGAATATAAAGGACGGGGAGATAAGCTGTACCTGTGCGACCACCCTCGGAAACGTCAGCGACAGACTTGAAACGCCGATAGAGGGCGAGCCTCTTGAAATAGGGGTCAGCAGTACATATATGTTGGAGGCATTAAGGGCAGCCGATTGCGAAGAGGTAAATATTGAGTTTTCGGGCGCTCTTTCTCCGATAATGATAACACCGACGACGGGAAGAGAGTTTATATATCTTATACTTCCGGTAAGACTGCCTCCCCTTCCCAAGGATAAAGACGGAGAATAATTGTTAATATGATAAAAAAAATCAAGGTAAGGGCGAGTCTGGCCGCGCAGGACGTGGTTATTTCCACCGAATTTATAAGGCTGGACGCGCTGCTTAAATTCTGCGGCGCAGTAAAAAGCGGCGGTGAAGCGAAAAATCTTATACAGGACGGAATGGTTTCGGTCGACGGCGAGGTCTGTCTTATGAGGGGAAAAAAGCTTCGCGACGGACAAAGAGTAAAAATAAACGATACCATTTACAGGGTGGTTTATAACGGGTGAAGATAAAAAAACTGTCTTTTTATTCCTACCGCAACCTTGTTGACGGTGAAATTGACTTTTGCGACGACGTAAATGTTTTTATAGGCGACAATGCCCAGGGAAAAACAAATTTACTTGAGGCAATGTGGCTTTGCACAGGTATGAGGTCATTCAGGGGCTCAAAGGACAGCGAAACGGTTGCTTTCGGCAAGGATAAAATGAAAATCTCGGTCGATTTTTACTCAAAGGGACGGGAGCAGTCGGTAGATTTTATAATAGATAGAATCGAAAAATCAAAAAAGCTTTATTTAAACGGCATTTCGGCCGACGTATCCCGTATTGCCGAGGTGTATACGGCCGTGGTTTTTTCACCCCAGAATCTGTCGATAATTACCGGCGGACCGGCCGAAAGACGTAGATTTGTCGATACGGCCCTTTGTCAGCTAAAGCCCGGCAGTGTAAGGCTTATTACCGAATATCAAAGGGCTCTTTTTCAGCGCAACACCGTTTTAAAGGAAGCGGCCATTACCGAAAATTTAGACGAGATGCTCGATATTTTCGAAGAGGCGATCGCAAGGCTCGGCGCCGAGCTTATGTTTCAGCGATATAAATATTTATCCCTTATAAAAAGCGCGGCGGAGGATTTTTTTTCGGGACTTACAATGGGAAACGAGAAGCTGGAGCTCGAATATACCGGCGGCGAATGCACCGATAAGCAGGCGGTTTACGCTCAGCTTTTATCAAAACTAAAAGAAGGCCGGAAAAACGATATCCGTATGGGATATACGTCAAACGGCCCTCATCGGGACGATATTTCGGTTATCATAAACGGTCTTGAGGCCAAGGTTTACGGCTCTCAGGGACAAAAGCGCTCGTGCGCGCTGGCACTGAAGCTTGCCGAGGCAAAGATTCTTGAGGATTTTTCGGGCGAAAAGCCGGCGATACTGCTCGACGATGTAATGAGCGAGCTCGATCACAGTCGTCAGAAATATATTTTAAGCCGGCTTTATTCATGGCAGGTTTTTATTACCGGATGCGACCGGAGCATTGTGAAAAACGGCAAAGACGGGAAAAAAAGTAAATTTTTCAGCATATCCGGAGGAAAAACCGAAAATGTTTCTTCTTTTGAGTAAAAGCTGTGCCGTGCAGTCGGAAAAAATTATCGGAGTTTTTGATATAGACAAAACTACGGTCCGCGGCGATACAAGGCAGTTCTTGAATACGGCCGAAAAAAATTCGGAGGTAATGGCGGTAAACGAATATGATATTCCCTTAACCTTCGTTGTATGCTCGGGCGGTAAGATACGTGGCAAGAATGCGAAGCCGCAATTTAAAGACCGGTTTTTTAAAAAAAGCTTTTTGAATTATAATTTTTCGAATTATGATATAATAAACTCGGCTGATGCCGCTGGCGGCGATCTTTTAAACTCAGCCAAACAAAACGGTATCGAAAAAAACGGCGAAAAATCCGAAAGCTTTGAAAATAAAGAAAAAAATAAAATTACAATAAATAATAAAAAAATATGCCAGGAGGTTTATTTGTCGGGGGTATCTGCCGTTACCCTCGCAAAGCGGCTTATCGGGCGTTAATTCATAAAAAAGCATGTAATGTTGCGCCGGAAACGGCACAAACCGGATTTTAAATACGGTTTTATCCCGACGGGAGCAACATAAAAATGCCAAGCTGAAAGGCCTTAGAAAGGAAAGAAATTTTGATGGAAAATATGACCGAAAAGGACGAAATAATGACTCCGGGTAAGGTTACCGAGAATTACGACGCCGAACAGATACAGGTTCTTGAGGGGCTCGAAGCGGTCAAAAAAAGACCGGGTATGTATATCGGATCGACAGGTGAGCGCGGACTGCACCATCTGGTTTACGAGATAGTGGACAATGCAATTGACGAGACCCTTGCGGGATATTGTACCCATATTGAGGTCGATATATTAGAAGGCGACGTAATAAGGGTCGCCGATAACGGACGCGGAATACCGGTCGGTATTCATCCGAAGCTCGGAATTCCGGCTGTGACGGTAGTATTTACCACCCTTCATGCCGGAGGTAAATTCGGCGGCAGCGGTTATAAGGTTGCCGGCGGACTGCACGGCGTCGGCGCGTCGGTCGTTAACGCCCTTTCCAAGTGGCTTGAGGTCGAGGTATGCGACGGAACCCATCGCTACAGGCAGCGCTTTGAGCACGGAAACATCGCTACCCGGCTTGAAATGATCGGTGATACGAAGGATACCGGCTCGACCATTACCTTTAAGCCCGATCCCGAAATATTTACCGACACCACCGAATACGATTACGATACATTGCTTATACGTCTTCGCGAGCAGGCCTTTTTAAATGCCGGCGTTAAAATAACCCTTACCGATAAAAGGAGCGATGCAGGCGGCAGAAGCGATCTTTTGCATTTTGAGGGCGGAATATCGAGCTATGTCGATTTTTTGCTTTCAAAAAGCAAAAAAGAGGCGCTTATTCCGAGCGCCATACATATTTCGGTCGTTGACGGCGACAGTCAGGCCGAGGTGGCTCTCACCTATAACAGCGGATACGATACCAACATAAAAAGCTTTGCCAACAATATCCACACGGTGGATGGCGGTACACATGAAAGCGCCTTCAAAACCTCGCTTACAAGGGTTTTAAACGCCTATGCGAGAAAATTCAAGCTCCTCAAGGACAACGATTCGAATTTAAAGGGCGACGACGTGCAGGAAGGTCTTATAGCCATTGTAAACGTAAAGCTTGTAGATGCACAGTTCGAAAGCCAGACCAAGGCAAAGCTCGGAAATACCCCGATGGGAACCCTTGTGAATCAGCTTATGACCGATAAGTTTATGACCTATTTGGAGGAAAATCCGGCCATTGCAAGGGCGATTCTCGATAAGGCGATGGCGGCCTCAAACGCACGCGAGGCGGCCCAGAAGGCAAGGGAATTACAGCGCTCGAAAACCGGCATGACCAAGATTAAAATGCCCGAAAAGCTGGCCGACTGTATTTCCAACAATCCCGAGGAGACCGAAATTTTCATTGTTGAGGGTGATTCGGCAGGCGGCTCTGCCATAAAGGGCAGGGATTCGCGGACCCAGGCCATTCTTCCTCTTTGGGGTAAAATGCTCAACGTTGAGCGTGCAAGGGTCGATAAGGTCTACGGCAACGATAAGCTGACCCCCGTTGTGGTGGCGCTCGGCACCGGAATCGGCGAGAATTTTGATATTTCAAAGCTCCGTTACCATAAAATATTCATCATGGCCGATGCCGACGTCGACGGCGCCCATATCTGTACACTTATGCTGACCTTCTTTTTCCGTTATATGAGGGAGCTTATAACCGAGGGACATATTTACATCGCCCAGCCTCCGCTGTTTAAGGTTTCGAAGGGTAAAAAGGTCATGTATGCCTTTTCGGACGAGGAAAGGGATCTTTATATTGAGGAGCTCGGCGGAGCGGCCGACGTTCAGCGGTATAAGGGTCTTGGTGAAATGGACGGAGACCAGCTTTGGGAAACCACAATGGATCCGGACAACCGCTCCTGCAAAAGGGTAAATCTTCACGACGCCGAGGAGGCAGACGCCATTTTCTCGGTACTTATGGGCGACGATGTTGAGCCTCGCCGTGAGTTTATAGAGAAAAATGCAAAATATGTCGAAAATCTTGATATATAGCGAGACACGACAATGAAAATGACATTTTTCAACACATTGTCCGACTAAAACGCCGGAAATTAATATGATTTACGGTTGGTTTTTAAATCAGATTAGGCGATTTAAAACCGGACGTTTTCGATGCAGGGCTTTGAAGGTGGAATTTTCCCGTGCCGGCTGAAAAACCGGATGCATAAGAGCATTTATACATTATATTCCGGATATTTCGGGTTTTCGGCCGACGGAAAGGAACCGGGGTTTTAAAAATGTACCGGCTTTAAGAGCAGCGCCAAAAAGGCGAAACGCAGGGTACATACGAACGGGAAGGAACAAGCGCGGGGAAGTTTTATTTTATAAAGGTCGCTTTTGGCCTTTGTACGGCTTTAATGCGACAGGAAAGCGGGAGAGAAAAATTTTTGTTTTTTTAAACGCCTGACCGAAGCACGAACGCGCCCGTTTTTTAATTAAACAAAATATATCGGACCGGAAAACAACCGGTCATTAACATTAAGGGGAATGAAAAATGATAAAAACCGTTAAATGTCCCGATTGCGGCGGCGAGCAGGCTGTTTTTCGCAATGAAAACGGGAATATGAATTGTGCCTTTTGCGGAAGAGAGATTGAACTGCCCGAGGCGGTTCCCGGCGAAGCAGAGGGACTGCCCGCGGAGGACGAGGTTTTATCCGTCCAGCCGGTAGGAGATCCGATCGAATGTGAGTTTATACTCAATAAAGGCGAGGTCGAAACGGCGCTTTTTGCCACCGGAAGAATTAAAAAGCGAACGGCCGTGCTGATTATCGAAACGGTCGTGCTGGCGATATTTATTATTGTGACCGCAATTACGGTATTTGCAGGGTATAAGGGCATTTGGGGCATGAACCGACCCAACGGGACAACGTGGTTTACTCTGGCTCTTGCTGTTCTTCTTGTCCCGGCCGTATGGATAATGCCCGAAAGGAACAAGCGAAAGATGATCGAAGCGTCGGTAACCGGTACAAAGGTCGCCCTGAAGGTTTATGAAAATTTAATTGAGGTAAACGCCGAGGGCGCCGATTCGTGGCAGATGATCTATGATGAAAAATACCGTTTTATCGAAAAGGACGGGGTCATGATGCTTGTACTCGTAAGCAACGGCCAGATCCTTGCCGTACCTAAACGGGCTTTTAAGGACGAGGACGCAAAAACGGCCGAAAAGCGCATGATGCAGTGCGCCGACGAGGTTGTTATAAACGGAGAGAGGGACGAAAACGGTATGACCCCGGCGACTCCGGCCGAATAACAGTCAACGGTCCGTTTGAGAAAAAAACAAGAATAAGAATAAATCCAAGCCGCCGGTGTTAAAAGGCGAGAGTTTAAGTGAAGGAATGAATCACAACATGAATGAATACGAAGAGCGAACAAGACTGACCGACGTTGACATAGTAAACGAGATGAAAAAATCCTATCTCGATTACTCCATGTCGGTTATAGTCGGCCGTGCGCTTCCGGACGTTAGGGACGGATTAAAACCGGTTCACCGCCGCATACTTTATGCGATGTACAAAAGAGGACTTACCCCGAGCAAGCCTTATTTTAAGAGTGCCACTACGGTCGGCGACGTGCTCGGTAATTATCATCCCCACGGCGATGCGTCGGTATACGACGCGATGGTGCGCATGGCGCAGGATTTTTCGCTGAGATATATGCTTATAGACGGCCACGGAAACTTCGGTTCGATCGACGGATATCCGGCTGCCGCTTACAGATACACCGAGGCGCGGCTTTCAAAAATTGCGCTTGAGATGCTTCGGGACATCGACAAGGACACCGTTCCGACTCAGCGCAACTTTGACGACCGGTTGGACGAGCCGGTGGTGCTGCCGAGCCGTATTCCGGCACTGCTTGTCAACGGTTCACAGGGTATAGCCGTAGGTATGGCGACCAATATTCCGCCGCACAACCTTGCCGAGGTCATTGACGGAATGTGCTGCCTTATCGATAATCCCGACGCGACGGTTGAGGAGCTTTGCAAATACATAAAGGGACCGGATTTTCCGACCGGCGGAATTATAATGGGATATCGCGGAATTAAGGCCGCCTATGCCACCGGCAAGGGTCACATAACGGTAAGAGGCCGTACCGAGGTCGAGGAAGGACGTCACGGCGCTTACAGGATCGTTATAACCGAAATCCCCTACATGGTAAACAAGCAGAATCTTGTTAAATCCATGGTCGATCTCGTAAGGGATAAGCGAATTGACGGAATTGACGATATAATAGACCATTCAAGCCGCACCGGAATGAGAATAACGGTCGAGCTTAAAAGGGACGCCAATCCTCAGGTTGTGCTTAACCAGCTTTATTCTTACACCCAGCTGCAAACCACCTTCGGCTGCATAATGCTGGCGCTTGATCACGGCGAGCCCAAGACCATGAATTTGCGCGAGATGCTCAAGGCCTACATTGATTATCAGTGCGAGGTTATTGAGCGCCGCACCCGTTTTGATCTTAAAAAGGCCAAGGAGAGGGCTCACATCTGCGAAGCCCTTAAAACCGCCATTGATTTTATCGACGAGGTTATCGAGATAATCCGTTCATCCAAGACGGTTGCCGAAAGTAAAGAGCGGCTGATGAAGCGCTTTAGCTTTGACGATATTCAGGCCGACGCCATCGTGCAGATGAGACTCGGTCAGCTGACCGGACTTGAGCGCGACAAGATAGCCGAGGAATTAAGCGAGCTGCTTGCCAAAATCAAGGAGTATGAGGGCATTCTCGCCGACGAGCATAAGGTTCTTGAGATAGTTAAGGACGAGGCCCTTGCCATCCGCGATAAATATAACGATCCCCGCCGCACCGAGATTACCGCCGTTACCGGCGAGGTCGATATTGAGGATCTTATTCCTCAGGAGGAATGCGTTTTAACCCTTACTCATAAGGGCTACATGAAGCGCATACCGAGCGACACCTACCGTGTACAGGGCCGCGGCGGACGGGGTGTTACGGGACTCGGACGGCGAGACGAGGATTTTGTCGAGCAGATGTTTACCTGTTCGTCGCACGATTATATACTTTTCTTCTCCGATAAAGGCAGGGTTTATCGCTTAAAGGCCTACGAGGTACCCGAGGGCAGTCGTACGGCCAAGGGTATGAATCTTGTAAATCTGCTGCCGCTTGAGGGCGACGAAAAGATTACCGCGACGGTGCGCATCGACGGATTTGAAGAGGGCAAATACCTTTGCATGATAACCAAAAACGGCACCATAAAGCGTACCGAGCTTACAGCCTATAACACCTCCCGTAAGGGCGGAATAATCGCTATTTCGCTTGACGAGGGCGACGAATTAAGATGGGTCGCGGTTACAAACGGAAACGATGAGCTGATCGTTGCCACTAAAAAGGGTATGGCGATACGCTTTGATGAGAACGATGCGCGTCCCCTTTCGCGTCAGGCCAGAGGTGTAAGGGCGATATCCCTTTCGGACGAAAAGGACGACGAGGTCATAGGAATGGCGGTCGTTGACGAGGGAAAGACCCTGCTTACCGTTACCGAGACGGGATACGGACGCTCAAGCGCCTTTGAGGATTACCGTATGCAGTCGCGCGGCGGCAAGGGAACCATCAACTACCATACCGAAAAATTCGGCGACGTTGCTTCGGTTCGCTCGGTCTCAAGCGACGAGGATATTATACTTATCTCGAGCGAAGGAATAATAATCCGCATACCGGTGAGCGGAATCAGCACCTTTGCAAGGGGAGCCAAGGGCGTTAGGGTAATGCGCACGGGCGAAAACGACCATGTTGTAACCGTCGCCAGCGCCGAGCATGAGGACGAGGAAGAAGAAAAGCCCGAGGATCAGGAGCAGCAGCCGGGCGGCGAAACAGCCGTAGACGGTACATCGGAAAATTCCTCGGAAAACATTGAATCTGCTGAGGAACCCATCGATTCATCGGAGCCCGGCGAGGATAACGACAACGAATAAAGAATAAACAATAAACAAACAATTAAAGAATTGATCGCTCCGGCAGCCGAAAGCATCGGAAAAGCGTTTACAACGACCAACCGATCCGGCTGCCGGAAGCATCGATAATGGACAATTGACCCGACAAGCCGGAAAGGATAATGAATAACCTAATCGATTGATTTCCGGCGTCCGAAAGTCGGCGGAAGTAAAGACAAATAACGGACTGAGTTTAAAACACTCAGTCCGTTTTAAATTTAGTCTCAATTTTACTGAAAAGCTTGGAACAATTCCTGAAATCCCGTTGGTCAGCCACCTGCTTCCCGGTGGATCGGTTAGCCGCCCTGCCTTAATATTTTACGGCGACGAAAAGCATTGCCCACCGCAAGGTGCATTTAGATAATTGCCGAAAGCTTGGTGGACAACCGCTTGGCTTTAGTTTTTACGATGAATAAAAAAGCATTGCCCACCGCAAGGTGCGCTCTAAATAATTGTCGAAAACTTGGTGGACAGCCGCTTGGCTTTAGTTTTTACGATGACTAAAAAAGCATTGCCCACCGCAAGGTGCGGTTGGATATTTGTTGAAAACTTAGTGGACAGCCGCTTTGCTTTAGCTTTTACGATGAATAAAAAAGCATTGCCCACCGCAAGGTGTGTTAGCCGAGGAGGGCGCCGGTCTGGTGGTCGTCGGCGAACAGGACGGTTATTTTATCGTCGCTCTTTGAGGCGAGCAGCATACCGTCACTTTGAACGCCGCACAGCACGGCCGGCTTCAGGTTATCTACAATAATTACCTTGCGGCCGAGAAGCTCTTCGGGCGAATAAAACTTCGCAATGCCCGAAACAATTACCCGGTTGTTTGTTTTTGAGTCGTCAAGAGTGAGCTTTAACAGCTTTTTGGCTCCCTTTACGGGCTCGCACGCTACCACCTCGGCAACGCGGAGGCGCACCTTTGCAAAATCTTCGATTCCTATGGGCGAGATTGCTTCTTCGGGCTGGTGTGAGGCTGATTTTGAGGCTTTTTCATCCGGTTTTTCTTTATTTTCGGCGTTTTTCGTCTTTGCCGCCTCTTTTTCCTTTTCGGCCTTTTCGGCAAGCTCGGATAACAGCTTTTCTCCGTCGATCCGGGCGAAAAGCGGCTCGGCGGCGCCGGTTGCAAACTCGCCGGCCGATCCGAAGGGCTCGTCAATAATCGAAAGGTTAAATACGTCGGGGTCGTCTATGCCGATCTGGTGCATTATTCTGCCGGCGGTGTCGGGCATGAAGGGGTAGATTATAACGGCAAGGCGACGGATTCCCTCTAACAGGTTGAAAAGCACGGTAGACAGCCGGTCGGATTTTTCCTCGTCCTTGGCGAGTACCCACGGGGCCGTCTCGTCGATGTATTTGTTCAAACGGCGGGCGAGCTCGGTTATTGCTCCGGCTGCGTCGGCATTGCGAAGGTTTTCCATGCTCGCTGCATAATCCTTACAGCATTTGTCGACAGCCGATTTTAAATCGTCATCCACCGGCTCGGCGGCGCCCTTATCGGCTATGTGCGAGGCAAAATACTTCGCCGACATGGCAACGGTGCGGTTTACAAGGTTGCCGATTGTGTTGGCAAGATCGGTGTTGTATTTTGCTATTACGCTTTCGTAGGTAATTGATCCGTCCTGAGCGAAGGGGATTTCGGAAAGCAGGTAGTATCTTACGGCGTCGACCCCGAAAATATCGGCAAGGGTATCGGCATAAATGACGTTGCCGACCGACTTGCTCATTTTATCGGTACCGGAAAGCACCCACGGGTGGCCGAGAACCTTTTTGGGCAAGGGGAGATCGAGGGCCATTAAAAAAATCGGCCAGTATATGGTGTGAAAACGGACAATGTCCTTGCCGATAACGTGAAGGTCGCACGGCCAGTATTTCCTGAATTTATCGCTGTTTTCGCCGCAATCGTAGCCGATGCCGGTGATGTAATTCAGCAGGGCATCAAGCCAGACGTAAACCACATGCTTCGGGTCGAAATCTACCGGGATTCCCCACTTAAACGACGTACGCGAAACGCAAAGATCGGACAGTCCCGGCTTTAAAAAGTTGTTTATCATTTCGGCGCGGCGGCTTTCGGGCTGGAAAAAGTCAGGATTCTCATTGTAAAAGTCCATAAGACGATCCTGATATTTAGAAAGACGGAAGAAATAAGCTTCCTCGCTCGCATCGACTACCTCGCGGCCGCAATCGGGACATTTGCCGTCTACAAGCTGGGTCTCGGTGAAGAAGGATTCGCACGGGACGCAATATTTGCCCTCGTACTTTCCTTTGTATATGTCGCCCTGATCGTAGAGCTTTTTGAAGACGCGCTGAATGGCCCGCTCGTGATCGGCGTCGGTCGTGCGGATAAAGCGGTCGTAGGAGATGTTCAGCTTGTCCCAAACGCCCTTAATTACGGTTGAGATCCTGTCCACGAATTCCTTGGGGGAGATGCCCTCTTCGGCGGCATACTCCTCTATTTTCTGGCCGTGTTCGTCCGATCCGGTCAAAAAGAAAACGTCATATCCCTGCATTCGCTTGAATCTCGCGATTGCGTCGGCCAAGACGGGGTCGTAGGTGTTGCCGATGTGCGGTTTGCGCGAGGTGTAAGCGATTGCGGTTGTGATGTAGAATTTTTTATCCATTCTCGTTTTCCTTCTTTATCAAAAATTTTAACCGGATCATGACCGGTCGGTTTGTAATTTTTTTATGTTTTATGTTGTCCCTATCCGGTGCAACACTTAATCTGAATATAAACAGAAAATGGGAAATGCGACATATAACACCTCATCCCATCCACTTCACTCTACCCCACTCCTATGAACGGGGTTATGTAAACCGATACGGAGTAAATGAGCCGGTTTTGGAGCGATGGTTGAAAACTCCGGCAAACGTCACCCGACTAAAGCGGTTAGTACAAGTACAGCGAAAGCGACATCCGTAGAAGACCGCGTTTTCAGCACTGTTGGACAAGGACAAAGAACGGTCGACCGCCAGAGTGGTTTTAGGCGGTTGTTGAAAACTCGGCGGACGATCCGCCTGCCGAAATTCATTCGTGCGGTAAAAATAATCGCCGTTTGTCGGGGCTATGCAGTGGCGAAGGGCCGATTATCGAAAAATCCGGCGGACAGCCGCTTGCCGTAGTTTTAACTAAAGATGAAAAAGCATTTGCCCACCGCCGGGAGTTAGTCAACCATCGAAAAATTTCGGTATCAGGTACTGACCTAAAGCCAATTGTACATCGTAAAAGCATTGCCCACCGCCAGGTGTGTTATTTTATTATGTCGGTTCCCATATATTCGCGGAGCACCTCGGGAACGGTTACCGAGCCGTCGGCGTTCTGATAATTTTCAAGAATGGCGGCGGTCGTGCGGCCTATTGCAAGACCGGAGCCGTTGAGGGTGTGAACAAAACGGGTTTTGTCGCCGCCGGCATCCTTAAAGCGAATGGAGGCGCGGCGAGCCTGATAATCCTCAAAGTTTGAGCATGAGGAAATCTCGCAATAACGGTTGTATGAGGGCAGCCAGACCTCAATATCATAGGTTTTTGCCGAGGAAAATCCGATGTCGCCGGCACTCAGGCATACAACGCGATAGGGCAGACCAAGCAGCTGCAGCAGCTTTTCGGCGTCGTTCGTAAGGCTTTCGAGCTCATTGTATGAATCCTCCGGACGGACGAATTTTACAAGCTCGACCTTGTTGAACTGGTGCTGGCGGATAAGACCTCTTGTGTCACGCCCGGCCGATCCTGCCTCGGCACGGAAGCAGGCCGAATATGCGCAATATTTAATGGGCAGACGGGCTCCGTCCAAAATTTCGCCGCGGTGCATGTTGGTAACCGGAACCTCGGCGGTGGGAATAAGGAAATAATCGTTGGTGCTGAGCTTGAAGGCGTCATCCTCAAATTTTGGGAGCTGTCCGGTGCCGGTCATGGAAGCGCGGTTGACCATAAACGGGGGGAACACCTCGGTGTAGCCGTTGCCGGTGTGGGTGTTGAGGTAGAAGTTGATTATTGAGCGCTCAAGCCGCGCGCCGAGCCCCTTGTAAAAATGAAAACGGGCACCGGTGACCTTGGCTGCCGTTTCCGGATCGAGAATTCCGAGATCGGCGCCGATGTCCCAGTGTGCTTTGGCTTCAAAATCGAATTTGCGCGGCTCGCCCCAGCGACGCACCTCGCGATTAAAGGTATCGTCCTTGCCGTCGGGAATGTCGGGATTCGGCATGTTCGGCAGGGTAAGCAGAATATTCTTCTGCTTTTCCTCAAGAGCCGAAGCCTGAGCGTCGCACTCCTTTATTTCGTCGGCGAGCTCCTTCATTTCGGCCATTATGGCGCTTACATCTCCCCCGGCCTTTTTTATTGCCGGGATTTCCTTTGAAGCGGCATTGCGCTTAGCCTTCATCGTATCGGTCTTGGCCGATATCTCGCGGCGCTTTACATCTATTTCGAGCAGCTCGTCAACGGCCGCCGTGTAGTCGCCGTTGCGGCGGTTGAGCGCGTCCTTCACGGCCTGGGGATTGCTTCTTATAAATTTGATATCAAGCATTTTATTACTTCCTTAAATAATTATATTGTCGGCATCGGGAGCCGTTTTATCCGTTTCAAAAAATCGGGTTGTCGGTGTAGTACTACTTTACTATGCTGTTTGCAAGAGCAGTAAGGTCATCGGCTCCGTAAAAATCTATCTGCAGGGTACCTCCGCGCGATTTTTGCACTATCTTCACCGGACGTCCGAGAGCCTGAGATAAGGAAAGCTCTGCCTCGTCGTATAATCGGTCGCGTTGTTTTTTTGCAGGTTTTTTCGGCGAGGAGGGATCCTTTTTCCGAGAAGTGCGGGCAAGCTCCTCTATTTCGCGCACCGTTGCTCCGCCGAGGGTCAGGCGAACGGCTTCATCGATCATATTTTCGGGAAGCGAGAGCATCGCGCGCGCACTGCCGACCGAAATGCTGCCCATGGAGACCATGCTTTTAACATTGTCGGGCAACGACAAGAGCCTCAGCGCGTTCGCTATTGCCGGCCGGGATTTTCCGAGCCGTTTTGCGACGTCTTCCTGTGTCATTCCGAGGTTGTCCATTAGCTCCTTATAGCCGAGAGCCTCTTCTATGGGATCGAGATCCTCGCGCTGAAGATTTTCGATAAGGGCAATTTCCATCGCCTCGGCGTCGGTCATCTCCTTAATTACGACCGGAACCTCGGTCAGCTCGGCCATCCGTGCGGCACGCCAGCGGCGTTCTCCGGCGACCAGCTGATATCCTCCGCCGTCCGTCGGCCGTACAACAAGGGGTTGCAAAACGCCGTGTTCGCGTATGCTGTCGCACAGCTCTTCAAGGGCCGAGGGGTCAAAATGCTTTCTCGGCTGAGAACGGTTCGGTTCTATATCGCTTACGCGAAGGGTGGCAGTGCCTGTGGCGTCGGCCGTGTTTTCGCTGAAAAGCGCGTCGAGCCCGCGCCCGAGTCCGCTTTTTTTAGCCATTTATCTCTCTCCTTTTAGGTTTGTGTAAAATGCACCGTGAATAATGAATATACCGCATTTGCAGCCGATTGCAATATTCCGTAAAAATACGTTTGGGGCGGAATTTTTGTCCGCCATATGCCGGGCAGGATTTTAAGCGGTAAGCAATTGGCATCATCGGCAACAACGGTGACGGTATATTCAGAATACCGGCGGTATACCGATATTCAGGATTATACCGCAATACGCCGATTCAGGAGCGCTTGCGGTTGTTCTTTAAAAACTCTTTTCCGAGCGACATGTAGGCGGCCGCTCCCTTTGAGCGTTTATCGTAATATATTACCGGTTGGCCGAAGCCGGGCGCCTCCGAAAGGCGGACCGAACGCGGAATAACCGATGAAAATACCTTTTTCGGAAAGAATTTCTTGACCTCGGCGGCTACCTGACAGGTTAAATTCAGCCGACCGTCGTACATCGTCAGCAGAACTCCCTCGATGTCAAGCTCGGGATTGTAAAGCCGCTTTATCTGCCGTACGGTGGACATCAGCTGCGAAAGTCCCTCAAGCGCGTAATACTCGCACTGTATGGGAACAAGCAGGGTGTCGGCCGCGCACAGTGCATTTATGGTGATAAATCCAAGCGCCGGAGGACAGTCGATAAATATATAATCGTACCGGTCAGAAACGGCGGCGAAGGCGGATTTCAGTCTCCCTTCTCGCCCCTCCTTTTGGGAAAGCTCCACTTCGGCGCCGGCTAAATCTATGCTTGAGGCAAGCAGATCGACACCTTCGGCCGAGGTTTTTATAATGGCCGAGGTTATAGGATATGAATTTATTATAACGTCGTAGGCGCTGTGAGCTACCTGTCTTTTGTCGATTCCGTAACCGCTTGTGGTGTTGCCCTGAGGGTCTAAATCGGCCAGAAGGACGCGTTTTCCAAGTGCGCCTACAGCCGCCGCTAAGTTTACGGCGGTTGTGGTTTTGCCCACGCCGCCCTTCTGATTGGCTATTGCGACCGTTTTTGCCAAAACCATCTCTCCTACACAAAATTCGGTAAAATAAATTATAACACAACTTACGGAAATGTAAAGCGTTTTACGGAAATTGTGTTCACAAAAGAAGGCTTTATGTATTATTTCGGGCGGATGATGAAAAAAGGACCGTTTTTCTATCGCAGGTTATAATATGCCGCGGATTTTTGCGAAGGCCGATCGCCTCGGTGCAGCGTGCTTCGCTGCTTCGGACGCCCGGATGTTTCACATGAAACACTGCCGGAAAAAGCTATTGCCACGGGAGACAAAAGGTGGTAAAATAATAAAACAGTATTATTGTGTCGGCTTTGGGTGTAATGTGAATGTTCGAAAAGCAAGCGGTACCGTTTGTGCGGTTTTGTCCGTTTATTCGGCAGTGTTGCACCGCACCGATTAACGGGGAGAATTCGGATGGCTGTAAAATATAATGGCGAGAATAAGAGACCCTCCCTTAACCGGGAACAGACGGCATCTGTCGATCGCGGCAAAAAGCCGGATGCCGGGACAAAATGCGGCGTATCGGAGAACGGTTACAGCGGCCGCGGAGGCAATCGCATTACCGGAAATAGATATGATTACGAACATCGACGTAATAATGACAGCAAGGCAGCACCGAATAAAACCGAAAAACCGAAGAGATACGAAAGGGTAACGAATACGGAAAAATCGGCGGACGGCATAACGGGCGCCAAGCGACCGGCGAAAACAGGCGGCTCGGCTGATATTGTTGTGGTCGGCGGCGGCGCGTCGGGATTGGCGGCCGCTATAGCGGCGGCAAGGTGCGGCGCCTCGGTGACAATCCTTGAAAGCGGCGCACGGGTCGGGAAAAAGCTTATAACGACCGGGAACGGCCGGTGTAATATAACGAATATGGGGGAGCTTTCCGGCAGATATCACGGTGATGAAGGGTTTGCAAAAAGGGTGTTTTCGCGGGTCGGACGGGACGAATGCATTGAGTTCTTCGAAAGCATCGGAATTCCGGTTTGTACCTTGGAGGATGAAAGAGCATATCCTATGTCGTTGCAGGCCGGGTCGGTTGTGGATGCCTTGCGCTTTGCGGCGCAAAGAGAGGGCGCCGAAATATCGGCCGGGCAACGTGTTGTATCGGTAAAAAAAGATAACCATGGCGGATTTAATGTCTGTTGCGAATCGGGAGACATATATAATTGTAAGAGGGTAATAATATGCACCGGAGGAATGGCGGCGCCGAAAACCGGCTCTAACGGGAGCGGATATGCCCTGCTCGAAAAATTCGGCCATACAAAAACACCGGTTTTTCCGGCCATTGTTCAGCTAACTACCGAAATTTCGCCGATAAAGGCCTTAAAGGGAATTAAGCTCGACTGTACGGTGAGCGCTGTGACGAGTAAGGGTCTGAGAGCTGAGTTCGGCGAGCTGCTTTTTACCGAATACGGCATTTCGGGTCCGCCGGTATTGCAGCTCGGACGGTTTGCTTCCGATCTTAAGGACGGCGCCGTTCACATTGATCTTCTGCCGAAGATTACCGGCAAAGAGCTCGAGGATATGCTTTTATTACGTCGGAACAGTATTGGTGAGCTGCCGATAACGTCGGTTTTTATGGGGATACTTCATTCCCGTTTGGGCGAGACGGTTGCGCGCGGTGTGCTGAGTGATCCTGCAAGGCGTTTTGTAAAGGAGCTTGGAGCCGACGAAATAACGTCGCTTGTAAAGCAGGTCAAGGATTTTTCGCTTAAGGTTACCGGTACCCTTTCCTGGAATAACGCTCAGGTTACGGCCGGGGGAATTGACACCTCGGAATTCGACGGCGATACAATGCAGTCGCGCATAGTGTCCGGAGTTTATGCGGCCGGCGAGATACTTAACGTCGACGGCGATTGCGGCGGATTTAATCTTCAATGGGCGTGGTCGTCGGGATTGCTCGCCGGTAAAAGCGCTGCCGGCAATCTGGTTTCGGATAAAACGGCCAGAACCAACAGGCAGTTATAAAAATAAAAATAAAAAACAAACCGCCGGCGAGAGTTTTTAATGTTTCACATGAAACACACATCAGTTTTCGGCGAGAATTATATAAGGATTGCGGAGAAACTAAGAACATAAAGGACTGTAGGTATAGATTTGGTGGATAATTTAAGATTTTCGGCGCCCTGTCTTTTCGGACTTGAGGGGCCGTTGGCGGATGAAATAAAAAAGATCGGCGCGACCGACATTGAGGCGTCGGACGGACGGGTAATGTTTTCGGGCGATATGCCGATTCTGGCTCGTGCGAATTTGTGGTTGAGAACTGCCGAACGGGTCGGCATAGTTATGGGCGGTTTTAAGGCCGACAGCTTTGACGCGCTTTACGAGGGTGTTCGCGCCCTCCCGTGGGAACGGTTCATCGGTAAAAACGACACCTTTCCGGTAAGCGGCTGGTCGCTGAAATCAAGGCTGTTCAGTATTCCGGACTGCCAATCGATAATAAAAAAAGCCGTGGTGGACCGACTTTCATCAAAATACGGGATATTGCGCTTTGAGGAAAGCGGACCGGTCCATGCGATCAAGTTTTCCATAATGAAGGACGAAGCGGTTCTGACAATTGACACCTCGGGCGAAGGGCTGCACAAGCGCGGATACCGCCAGAATTCGAACGACGCTCCGCTTAAGGAAACGCTGGCTGCCGGAATGGTCGCCCTTTCGAGACCGTATTCTGACAGCACGATATACGATCCGTTTTGCGGTTCGGGAACCATTGCCATAGAGGCGGCCCTTGCCCTTTCGAATACGGCGCCAGGACTCAAAAGGTCGTTTGCTGCCGAAAAATGGGACGTAATAGACAGGGAAATCTGGAAAAACGAGCGGGTAAAAGCGCTTGATATGATCGATAACAATGCGACATTCAGGGTTTATGCGTCTGACATCGACGAAAAATGCTGTGAGTTGACAAGGAAAAACGCATCATACGCGTCGGTAGGATCGCGCATATCGGTTGAAAGAGCGGACATATCGGATTTCGCCCTTCGTTCACAGCGAGCCGTTGTAATAACCAATCCGCCCTACGGAGAGCGGATGCTCGATATAAAACGGGCGAGAGAGATATATAAAACGGCGTCGGAGGTCTTCCCTGCCGGCTACGGACTGAAATACAACATAATCAGCTCGGACGAGGAGTTTGAACGCTTTTTCGGCAGACGGGCCGACCGGAAAAGAAAGCTGTATAACGGAATGCTCCGCTGCCAGCTTTATATGTATTTTAAGGGCCCGACGGACGGAAAATGATTTTTAAGCGTCCTGTGGTTAAGCTTCGCCGGCGCCTCCCCTGAACATTCAGGCGGCCTCGTTCAGGCAGAGACCTTGATGTGTGCGGCATTGATTTATCGCAATTCTTTCGGTTTTGTCGCCTGTTCTAAAACTCGCTGCACTGCCCCGCCCCGGCGAACATTTTACCTTATAAATCCGGCGCATTACCACTACTCTGCACAATTTAAGCCTCGTCGTGCAACGTCGCCTATACCTGCTGTTACGGCCTTTCGCCCCACAGCTCCCCGTTTATTCTATTCTATTAATGTTCATTGATTCAGCTTATACCTGATTCCTTTTAAAAACCGAAATGATTGAAAAACGCCGTTTACGGCCTTGTTCGGAGAAAAAAATGAGAAATGTTTTTATCGTTAATCCAAATGCCGGTAAGCCCGGCCGCGCCGCTGCTCTGTGCGAGCATATAAGATCCCGGTTTTCCGAGATCGGCGGAAAATATAAAATACATATAGCAAAAAACCGGTCGGACGGCAGGGAGCTCGCATTACAGGAGGCCTCAAAGGGCGACGAGGTCCGTATTTTCGCGTGCGGCGGAGACGGAACGGCATTTCATGTTTTAAACGGAATGACAGGGTTTGAAAATGCGGCGCTCGGGATAATTCCGTGCGGAACGGCCAACGATTTTATAAAGTATTTCGGCGAGAGATCGCATGATGTATTTTCGGATATAGGCGCTCAGCTCAGCGGCTGTGTGTGTCGGGTTGACGCCGTAAAGGCGCTCGGTCAGTATGCGCTCAATCAGTGCTCAATAGGAATGGACGCCGATGTGTGCGCCAATAAGGACAGATTTTCGCGGCTTCCGCTTATCGACGGTCAGGCGGCCTATATAATGTCGCTGTTTTACTGCTTTTTGAGCAGCATTAAAAATCGCCTTACAATACAAATTGACAAATCCGAGCCGGTAACTGGCGATTTTCTTTTTGCCGTAGCGGCCAACGGGAGATATTACGGCGGCGGATTTAAAAGCGCTCCGGATGCGATTTTGGACGACGGGATGATCGACTGCCTGGCCATCGACAGCGTTTCGCGCCTTAAAATTGCCTCATTGCTTAAATGCTATACGCGCGGAGACCATGTCGGAAAACCGTTTTGCCATTTTAAAAGGGGCAAGCGCATGACCGTAACGGCTAAAAAAGAAACGGCCGTAAACATGGACGGAGAGGTCTATATGACCAAGGAGGTAACCTTTGAGGCGGTACCGAATGCCGTCCGCCTGGTTGTTCCCAGGGGATGCGAGGACGCACCCTTTGCCAATAAGCCGAAAAACGGTAAAACAATGGAAGAGGGAGCTGCATTTGAATAATGCTATAAACATGAACACTCTTTTTTGTGCAGTATATCTAAAATAGTTGTTCATATATTGTTCAATTATGAGGAAACAGGTCGGTGGCACAAAAAAACATTGACTTTACGCCTCGGATTATGTAAAATTACTATACTATCGCTTATTGTGCGTTGGTATGACCAGACAACGTGTACGACCGGAAAAAACAATGCTCAGTGCAACGGTTTTATGTGGGCCGTTGTGCTGATGCGAGCCCGCCGTAGATTTTAATTCAGCGTGCGGGCTGATTGGTTTTTTAGGGAGCGTACAATTTACAACAGCGGAAAGGGCAACATGAAAATGAAATTTACACATCGAATATTATCGTTTTTGCTTGCGGCGGTGTTGACAGTGGGAGTCGCCGCATCTGCCGTGGCGGCAGAGCCTGCTGAGGAGGCGGCTTCTGCTCCGGAATCGTCTGCTGCCGGTGTAACCGAGAGTGCAAGCTCGGCGGACACGGCATCCGATACGGCGACGAGCACATTTTCGCGTTTTTCGTATCACGAGTACAGCGCCATACACAGTGATGCTCAGCCGGCTTCGGCAAGGGTCACCATTGACGCTTCGAGCTATACCTCTGCCAATGAGGGAGTAATGGTGTACGACGGAGCCGATACCTTCCTTACCGACAGCTCCAGGGCCGGCAAATCGATACTTACCAGTGAGGCGTCCTACGTTGAATGGACGGTTGAAATTCCGCAGACCGGTCTTTATGTAATGAACCTCGACTACTACACCGTTAACATAGCGGGTAAGGCCGAGTTCGAGAGCAAGGGAAGCGACATAGAGCGCTCGATTTTGATAGACGGAGAGCAGCCCTTTACCGAGGCTGCCGGTGTTGCCCTGCAAAGAAAATTCATTGACAGGGAAGAAATACAGCAGGATATTTACGGCCACGATATACGTCCCGAAAGCGAGGAGGTAAATTGCTGGCTCAATTCAGACTGTCATGACGCCAGCGGCGTTTTCGGCGGTCCGTTTGAATTTTATCTTACCGCCGGTACTCACCGTGTCGCCTTTAAAGCGGTAAAGGAGCCGGTCGTTTTAAACCGTATAACCCTTTATTATCCCGATACCCTCCCGACCTTCGCCGAGGCGATGGCCGAATACGAGCAAAAGGGCTATAAGAAGGTAACCGGCGTCGATCCCCAGCGCGTTCAGGCCGAAAAGCCGAGCGCCAAATCATCGAGCACCCTTTATGCCTCGTACGACCGCGGATCGGCCGCTATGGAGCCCGCTTCTTTCGACGTTATAAAGCTCAACCAGATTTCGTCCTCGCAGTTCAGCAGCGCATACCAGTGGGTCGAGTGGACCGTTAACGTCCCCGAGACCGGACTGTATAAGATTTCAACAAGGTTTCAGCAGACCACCCGCGACGGCTCCTTCTGCAACAGGGCCGTGTATATAAACGGAAAAATCCCTTATGAAGAGGCAAAATTCGTCCGCTTCAATTACGACAGCTCATGGCAGGTCGACAATTTTAAGACGACTTCCGGCGAGGATATGTGGTTCTACCTTGACAAGGGCGACAACACCGTACGCCTTGAGGTGTCGCTCGGCGAATTTGCCGACGCGGCCAGCCGTGTTGAGGAGCTGGTTTATGATCTTAACCAGTGCTACCGTGAGATCGTTCAGATAACCGGCACGGTTCCCGACGCTTTCCGCGATTACAAATTCCGCACCCTTATTCCGGGCACCATCGAGGTTCTCACCTCCTCTCTTACCGAGTTAAGACAGCTTAAAGAGGATATCGAAGCCTTCACCGGACAGAACGGATCCCTCCTTTCCACCTTTGTTACCCTTATAAACGACCTTGATTCCATGGCCAACAAGCCTACCACTATTGCCAATAAGCTCGAGAGCTTTAAAACCAATCTCGGTTCGCTCAGCACTTGGCAGCTTAACATAGCCTCTCAGCCGATAAGCTTCGACTGGATCGAGGTTATGCCTGCCGACGCCGAGCTGCCCAAGGCCAACGCAGGATTCTTCAAATCCTTCGGATTCCAGTTCAGGATGTTCATTGCATCCTTCTATATGGATTACAACAATGTCGGAATCACTAAGAGAAACTCCTCGGAAGATAACGAGGAGGACAAAAAAGAGGTTACCGTCTGGGTTGCAACCGGTCGCGATCAGTTTGCCATAATCCGACGTCTTATAAACAACAACCAATCAGAAACGCTTGACGGAGTAAACGTAAACCTTCAGCTTGTTGCCGCCGGAACCCTTTTGCCGTCGGTGCTTGCCGGAACGGGACCCGATGTTTCGCTCCAGTCGGCTAATACCGATCCGCTTAACTACGCAATACGTAATGCGGTTATCGACCTTACACAGTTTGATACATACGATGAGGTTTCAAAACGCTTCAATAAAGAAGCGCTTGTGCCGTACACCTACAAGGGTAAGGTATATGCGCTGCCTGAGACCTTTACCTTTAACATGATGTTCTACCGCAGCGATGTTCTTGCCGAATATGACCTTCCCGTTCCCCAGACATGGCAGGATGTTTACAACTGCATGGTTAAGCTCAGCATGAACGGAATGTTCTTCGGTGTAATGCCGACCGTTCAGACCTATGCGTCGCTGCTTTACCAGAACGGCGGAGCCTTCTACAACGAAGACGGAAGTGCTTCGGCGCTCGACAGCCCGACCGCAATAAGAGCCTTTGAGCAGTGGACGGGATTCTACACCGAGTATTCAAGCACGGTTGACTTTGATTTTGCAAACCGTTTCCGTACGGGTGAAATGCCCATCGGTATCGGTGACTACACCATTTACAATCAGATGAGCGTTTTCGCTACCGAAATAAAGGGCCTTTGGGAGTTCACCTCTATTCCGGGCGTTGAAAAGATCGACGAAAACGGCAATACATACATAGACCGTTCAACCGCTACCACCGGATCGGCCTGTATACTCCTTAAAACCGCCAAGGATTACGAATCCGCATGGAAATTCATGGACTGGTGGACATCGACCGACGCACAGGTCAGCTACGGACGTGAGATAGAAAGTCTCCAGGGCGTAGCCGGACGTTATGCCACCGCTAATGAGGAAGCCCTCTCAATGCTCGCATGGGACGTTGATGACTATAAAGCTCTTAAGGCACAGTGGGCCTGGGCAAAGGCGGTTCCCGAATATCCCGGAAGCTACATTCTCGGCCGCTATGTCGACTTTGCGTTCCGAAATGTTCTTAACAAGAGCGTTGAACCCGGACAGGAGCTTCTTGAGTACGTCGATCAGATAAACGACGAGCTTACAAGAAAACGCGCCGAGTTTGAAAAAGAAAAATAAACGCATTTATTGCCTTACAGTCTATTCTAATTTATTGCGAGGGTGAAAACACATGAAATCCGCAACGGAAAAACGCCGCAGGCTTACCCCCAGAGAGATCGGCAAAAAGATGTGGGATGACAGGGTAGGATACCTTATGGCAGCCCCCTATCTTATCCTCTTTATAATCTTTACGGTAATGCCTGTTCTGGTATCGATCTTCTTCAGTTTTACCAACTTCAACATGCTCGAGCCCCCTACGTGGGTCGGAGTTGAAAACTACATAACGCTGTTTTTCAAGGACAGCATATTCCTCCTAGCGGTCCGCAACACCTTGATACTTGCGGCTATAACCGGTCCTGTCGGATACCTCATGTGCTTCTTCTTCGCATGGTGTATCAACGAGTTCAAGCCCGGACTTCGCGCCTTTATCACGCTTTGCTTTTATGCCCCTTCGATTTCGGGCAACGTATACCTTATATGGACCCTCATGTTCTCGAACGACTCGGCAGGCCTTATAAATGCATGGCTTTTAAAGCTCGGAGTTGTCTCAAGCGCAATACAGTTTACCAAGGATGCTAAATACATGATGCCGCTTGCCATCGCGGTAATATTGTGGACATCGCTCGGTACTTCATTCCTTGCATTTATAGCAGGTTTCCAGGGCGTTGACCGCACCTATTACGAGGCGGCCGCTGTCGACGGCATTCATAACCGCTGGCAGGAGCTCTGGTTCGTTACACTGCCGCTTATGAAGAACATGCTTATGTTCTCGGCCGTTATGAGTATAACCGGCGCCTTCAATGTAGGCGATGTTATAACGGCGCTGTTCGGTTTCCCGAGTCAGGGATATGCACTGCATACGATAATGCACCACCTGGCCGACTACGGCGGACAGCGATTTGAGATGGGCTATGCATCGGCAATAGCAACCATACTTTTCATCGTAATGATTGCTTGTAACAAACTTATCCAGAAGATGTTAGCAAAGGTGGGTAACTGAGAAAATGGCTAAATACGCAAAAGCAAGAATAAACAGATCTCGCGGCGGAGACGTAGGCATTTTCATCATCCTGCTTATTTTCGGAGTTTTGATGGTCCTCCCGATGTACTATGCCATCATAACCTCCGTAAAACCGCTTAACGAATTATGGTACTTCCCTCCCCGCTTCGTGGTATACAATCCCACGTTTAAGCACTACAGAGACCTTTTCAGTACACTGACCGATTCATGGGTTCCCTTTACACGTTACATATTCAACACCCTGTTCATTTCGGTTGTCGGTACATTGGGACACGTTGTTATATCCTCAATGGCGGCATATGCGCTTTGTAAAAAGAGATTTTACGGTTCGAACTTCTTTTTCCGACTGATAGTTCTCTCCCTTATGTTCAGCGCGGCCGTCACGGGTATACCGACCTTCATTATAATGTCATCCTTAAAGCTCATGAACAGCTATTGGGCGATTATACTTCCGGCCTTCTCAAGCACCCTCGGCCTTTACCTCATGAAGCAGTTCATGGAGGAAAACGTCAAGGACGTAATCATCGAAGCTGCCAAGATCGACGGCGCCGGTGAATCGAGAATTTTCTGGACAATAGTAATGCCCATGGTTAAGCCCGGCTGGCTGACCCTTATAGTTTTCTCCTTCCAGGGTCTGTGGAATGCAACGGGCGGAATATATATACAAAGCGAAGAGCTCAAAAGCCTTAACTATGCCGTCGGTCAGATAGCGGCTTCAGGCTTGGCGCGTGCCGGCGTTGCGGCGGCGTCATTGGTGTTTATGATGATACTCCCGATACTCGTTTTCCTGTTCTCGCAGAGCAATATCGTGGAGACCATGTCGTCATCAGGTATCAAGGAGTAGTAAAGACAAGGGGATAGTTTGATGCGTTTTGTAAAAACCAGTTTATGCCTGATACTGGCCGCAATGATGCTTGTGCCGTCGATGTTTATTTCAACCTCGGCTTTGCCCTCGGCCGGCAGTACAGAGGCTTCTTCCACTGTTCCGTACATAACGTACATGTACAACTTTAAAGGCAACGTCGTTCAGACGCCTCATGCCTACATTCCTGCCGATGTTCTGGGCGGCGAAGCGCTCGGAATAGGCAAGTTTGTGGCTCCTGCCGACATCGAGGTTGACGCAAACGGCAATATTTACGTCATGGACACCGAGTACATCCCCGAGGGATCTATTGCGGGCGACTATGATGCGCTTGCCGGCGCCGACGGCACATCAGGCGATACGGCTTCGGCCGATACAGCCTCAACAACGACCGACACAGCGGCAACCGGCACATCAGCGGCCGGTACAACAGCTGCTGCCGACACCTCGGCCGACACGTCTGCCGACACCTCGGGCGACACGTCTGCCGATACCTCAGCCGACACTTCGTCCGGTTCGGATTCCTCCGACAACACCTCTTCTTCGGGCGAAAATGAGGACGACACCAAAAACGGAGTTGTTATTGACGAGAGCACCCTTCCCGAGGATGCTCATTCGGATATACAGATAAAGAGCCCTGAGGATCTTATCAAGTACATCGATATGCTCCCCGAGATGTCTAATCTCACTATTGATTACGGCAAGAGGATCGTCGTCATGTACGATGCCTATAATGCCTTCAGCGACAATCAGCGTGTCAAGGTTACAAATAAGGATAAATTCCTTGAGGAATACAAGTATATCACTGTTACCGCCGAGGTAAGAGCTACAACAGGTGCGCAGCTTGATAAGTATTTGGCGGTTCTTCCCGCAACCGACAATATAACAATAGAGCATGAGCCCCGTATAGCCGCTCTCAAAAGGGCTTACGATTCGCTCAGCGCCGCCGAAAAGGGGAATGTTACCGGTTACGGTACGGTTTTCCTCCCGGCTTACAACAAAATGTATTACAGCGCCACGATCGACGCGCGTACGGCGGCTGTTCTCGACAGATTTATAGACCTTTTGCCTTCTGCCGAGACCATAACAAATGATTACGAGGCCCGTGTTCAGGCCTTGCTTATAGCCTATCGCACCCTTACTTCGGACGAAAAGCAGCTTGTTACAAAGAAGGGTATTCTTGATGCCGCGGAATATAGGCTTGACGAATTCCAGTGTGCCGAGCGTTATCTCAAGCGCAAGGGCCGTTTGGTAGTAATAAATCCGGATTACACCGTTAAATATATAATCCAGGACTTTGACAATGACGGACATATTGACGGAATGAATGCTCCGAGCGGCGTTACCGTTGCTCCGAGCGGCGACATATACATTGCCGACACCGAGAACAGCCGTGTTCTTCAGTTTACGGCTGACGGTCAGTTTGTAAGGGACATAAAGAACCCCCAGATCTCCCAGCTCGGAACCGATTACACATACCGTCCTTCGAAGCTTTCGGTTGACGATTCCGGAAATATATATATAGTAGCCAAGAACGCCAACATGGGTATTATATTGCTCGACTCGAACGGTGACTTTACCGGGTTTGTCGGTGCACAGAAGGTTTCATACAACGCCATAGATTACATGTGGAAAACCATCCTCAGTAATGAGGCTCGCGACCGTATGACCTCATTTGTTCCGTCGGAGTACAACAATATAAAGATGGATAAGGAAGGCTTTGCCTACGTTACTACAAGCTCGATTGATACAAAAGAGCTTAAAGCGGCGATTGAATCGTCCACTCAGTCCTCCGAAAAATCACCGGTAAAACGCCTTAACCCGAGCGGAAAGGACGTATTGAAGCGTTGGGGCTACTTCATACCCGCCGGCGACGTTCTTTTCGACATGAACTCGGTCGGCGATTACGAAACCTCGGTTATAACCGACGTGGCCGTATCCGATCACGGACGTTACACCATACTCGACACCCGTTTCAACCGTTTATTCACATATTCGGCCAACGGTGAGCTCCTTTACGCCTTTGGCGGCGAGGGACGAGAGGCCGGCAACACCACCCTTCCCTCGGCCATAACCTATAACGGCGACGATCTTCTCATAATCGACTCCAAAACGGGTCTTATCACAAGATATGAAATAACCCATTACGGACAGCTCATCGATCAGGCTTATTCCTACTACGATCAGTACGAATATGACAAGAGTGTGGCCTCGTGGCAGGAGGTCCTGAAGGAGAACGCTAACTTCGATATAGCCTACGACGGTATTGCAAGCTCGTTTATAAGAACCGGCGATTATAAAAAGGCTATGGAGTATTACCGTTTCTCCAACAATTCAACCGGATATTCCAATGCCTTTAATAAATACCGCACATATATAATCGAGAATTACCTGCTTGTGGTGGTTGCTGTAATAATTGCGGCATTGTTCCTTGTTATTCAGCTGTTCAAGTACTTCGGGCGCCGCAACAAAGCCGAAAAATATGCGGCCAAGCGGGAGAGCGTGTGGAGTCAGGTCTGCTATGCGTTTTATGTTATAATACATCCGTTTGACGGTTTCTGGGATTTAAAACACGAAAAGCGCGGAAGCATGAAGGCGGCCAATATAATCCTCGCGGCGGTTGTCGTGGTCAATATCGCGTCGAAGTTCTTTACGGCCTACCTCTTCAATCCTTATTACGGATACAGAGTATCGGTGATCCGTGAGATAATCATGGTGATATTCCCCTTCCTGCTTTGGGTCATCGCTAACTGGAGTGTTACAACGCTGCTCGACGGCGAGGGCAAAATGAAGGATATATACATCTTCACCGCCTACTCGCTGACCCCGACCGTAATTCTTACAATTCTCAGCATGGTGCTCTCGCACTTCATGATTAAGGATGAGGCCATGTACCTGACCTTCTTCACTTCGCTTTCCACCATTTGGTGCGGATTCCTGCTTTTCTCCGGAAACACCACAACGCATCGCTATACCGTGTCCAAGAGTTTGGCATCAATGATAGTTTCAGTCATCGGAATAGGAATTATAGTGTTTGTGCTGCTGGTCATTATATCGACCTACCAGAGTATGTACTCTTTTGTTGATAACATCATCAAAGAGATTACCTACCGTATTTAACCTGAGGCTTCCGGCGCCGGCGTTTACCTTAAACGGCCGATACGGCGGCGTCGGACATGAAGATATAAACACGGCATTTTTCACGCCGCTGCACTAAGATTGGATGGGTGTTATGAAAAGCACAGTAAAAAAATCACTTATCATATTTCTGTGTCTGCTCACGGTGCTCGCATCGCTGAGCATAGCGCCGGTAACCGCTGACGACGGCTCGGACTCCTCGGGCGGGACCGAAAAAGAGATACAGATGAAGAGCGAGTTTTTAAAAGACAGCAACTTTAAATCGCTCGGAAAAAACGGCAACTGGGATATAGCCTTCGAGGATGAGTCGTCCCAGTTGCTTGTACAGACCGATACGGCGACCGTTGCGGTATACGATAAGGCAAGCGGTCATCTCTGGAAAACCAACCTTACCAAGGAGGACGCCGCGGCGAGCCCGGATAAGGTCACTGCCATTGTTGCTCCCGAGGCTCTTTCTCAGGTGGTAATTTCGTATTTCGACTCAAATAACCACAAAAAGACCTTTACAAGCTACACCAACGGTGTAAGCGAGGGTAGGTACGAGATCAACAACATAGACGGCGGAATACGAGTACAGTACAACATAGGACAAAGCTCCGACGACTTCTACTTCCCCGTCGTACTCAGAGCCAGTACCTTCGAAAAGCTTAAGTCCCAGATGGACGAAGCAAAGGCCAAAACCTTTGAAAGATATTACAAGTTTTACAGCAACGATACCCTCGAAGATACGATACGGGCCAATATAACCAACCGTTATCCCATCGTAAAGACCGAGGACATATACGTAACAACCGCTACCGCAAAGCTTGTTAAGGCGAGGTTTGTCCGTCAAACTCTCCGCGATCTCGGTGTTGACGAGGACTGGATAGTAGACGAATATAAGGCAGTAGGCTTTACCGACTACACCATTCCGGATACCGCAAACTTCGACGTTACGATAGATTACACCGTAAAGAATGGCGCGCTCAGTGTTGAGATTCCGGAAAACGGAGTGGTTTACACCAGCAAAAAGTGTGTTATCCATGAGCTTTCACTGCTCCCTTATTTCGGCACCGAAACGGGCGAACAGACAGGTAAGATGTTCATTCCGGACGGAAGCGGCGCCTTGTTTGATCTGGCTGATAAGGAGGATTTCATAGTCTCGCTGCCCTTCTACGGTAACGATGAATCACTCAGAACCAAGGATTATGCCGAGGGCGCCGAGCATGCGACCCTTCCGGTCTACGGTATTGTAACCGGAAACGATGCCTTTGTTGCCAACATTTCAAAGGGGGCCGAGGTCGGAAGCGTGGAAGCGCATATCAGCAACTCGGTTTACCCCATACCCCGTGTTTACACACAGTATATACTTAACGAGTATGAGGAATATTCCTCCCAGGGCAGAACCCAGTCGGCAACACTCGTTAAATACGCAAAAACAATGTACAGCGGCCCGATCCACATCGATTTCTACTTCCTCACCGGCGACAAAGCGAATTACGTCGGAATGGCAAGCAAGATAAGGGATGTTTACTTTTCGGGCAAGCAGCGTGTGTCCGATACCGCTCCCAAGTTTCTTTTTGAAACCTACGGCGCGGCAATAAGAAAGGAATACTTCCTCGGATATCCGCTTTCCAAGCTTGAGAGCTTTACCACCGTGAGCGAAGCCAAGGATATGTACGACAAGCTTGTCTCCTCCGGCATTTCGAACATTGACGTCAAATATAACAACTGGTCGGTAGACCGCTACCGCAACCAGCTTTCGAAGATAGGCAATCTCAGCGACAAGGTGGCTTCAAAATCCGAATGGATTGATTTCAAGAACTACCTTGCCGGCAAAAATTCGAGCCTGTATGCCGCAATAGATGTTGTGCTTGACCGCGACACAGGCAGCGTTACCGCTGCTCCCTGGCATGCCAAGGAGATCGACGGTACCCTGGTTACAAACAAGGAAAACTTGAACATCTACACCTTCGGCATTACCGATTCCCTGTGGCGCACGGTCATCGATTCAAACGAGATGCTAAAGCGGATCGATTCGGTAAATCAGAAGCTTGACAATCTTGAGATTGACGCTATCGCATACGATGCATTGGGCGAAAAGCTGTTTTCCAACTTCAACGAGAATCATGAGGTGTTTCGCAACAAGACGGCTGAGAATTATCAGCAGCTTCTTTCCGATTCCAAGCAAAACGGAAAGAAGGTAATGGTTTCAACCGGTAATGCCTACACCCTGCCCTATGCCGATATGATTACCGATCTTCCCATGGGCAACAGCCGTTATTATTACGAGGAGCAGGTTCCCTTCCTCCAGATAGTCCTTCACGGCTACGTTACATACGCCGGCCAGGCGATAAACCTTGCCGACAGTGTAGAGATCAACTACCTCAAGTCGGTGGAATACGGCGCCGGACTTACCTACACCCTTAACGAGATTGAATCAAAGCAGGTTAAGGACACAAACTATTCCGAGCTTTACACGACCGAGTTTGAGCGTTGGTTCGACGACGCGGTATCGCGTTATAAAAAGCTTGAAGAGGCTACCGGCGGCACCCAGTCGAGCGTCATAGTCAATCATGAAAAGCTTCAGGCCAATGTGTATCGCACAACCTATGAAAACGGCACGACCGTTACGGTCAACTATAACGGCAGCGACGTTGTAATAGACGGCGTGACCGTGCCGGCAACCGACTTTGTTTATTCTAAAAACAACTGAGAAAGGAAGTGTACCGCATGTTCAACAAGAAGACAGCACAACCCGATGTACAACAGGCAGGCACCGTGGCTGTCGGAAAAGCGGCGGTAAAGCCACCGAAAAACAACCGGCTTTCACTGACAACCCGTCGCAACCTTATGGGCTGGGTGTTTATACTTCCCTTCGTCATAGGCTTTATCATGGTGTTCGCACCGTCGCTTATTCTGTCGTTCCGTTTCGGATTCAACGACATAATAAACTCGTCGACCGGTTATTCGCTCGAGGGGGTAGGCTTTCACTACTACCGCCAGATACTCGTTATTGACCCTGACTTCCTCAGAGGTATTTTTGAGTCAACCGGCTCAATGTTTTTAAATGTTTTCATCGTACTTATCTACGCTTTGCTTATAGCGACAATACTTAACCGCAATATTTCCGGTAAGGGCTTTTACCGCGCGATATTGTTCCTCCCGGTCGTTATTTCCACCGGTGTTATAGCGCTGGTGGACGGTGCCGCTCTTTCGGGCGGTCACAAGGCGATGGATATGGTTTCGGGTGAGGTCATGGGAGGTCTTTTTACCGAGACCGACATAACCATGCTTCTCGACTCCTTCAACATCAGCGGCGGCTTTACCGACGTTATCGTTTCGGCCGCCAACAATGTTTACAAGATCATTACAAGCTCCGGCGTTCAGCTCGTAATATTCCTTGCAGGCTTGCAGTCGATCTCTCCGGCCATTTATGAATCGGCGACGGTTGAAGGCTGTACCTGGTGGGAGAGCTTCTGGAAAATAACCATCCCTATGATCAGTCCGCTTATTTTGGTTAATCTGGTGTATTCGGTCGTCGACTCCTTTACAAGCGCCGACAACTCGGTTATGAAGGGTGTCTACGACGACATAGGTCAGGCCAACTTTTCACTGGGCTCCGCAAAGGGTTTCTTCTATTTGCTTATAGTCGGCGTCGTGCTCATGGTGCTCGTGGCTATTGTGAACAGGTTTGTGTTCTATGAAAATAAATAAACCCGACAGATCATATCACTTTCAACACAAGATTTATATAAGGGGGTGTACAAATGGAAGCCGTTAAAGAAGCAAAGGTAGGACTCGAACAGGAAGAGGTAAACGAGCGCAGGAGGAAGTACCTCAACAAAAAGCGCGCGGTTAATTTCTTCAGCAACGGTCTTTGTCACGTAATACTTATTGCAATAGTTTTTCTTATCCTGTTTCCGTTTGTAGAAAAGTTAGCGGTGGTTTTCCAGAGTGCTCAGGATGCCCTTGATCCTACCGTTAAATACATTGCTAAGAATCCGACGATCGAACCGCTTTTGGAAACTCTGGGTGTTCTGGATTATTACAAATCGCTGCTTACAACATTCCTTTTCTGCAGCGTCGTTGCACTTTTGCAGGTTTTTTCGTGCACATTTGTCGCTTACGGATTTGCAAGATTCAAATTCAGATTCAGCGGAATCATGTTCGGGCTGGTACTTATGGTGCTGCTTATACCGCCTCAGATAATAATGTCCGGTATATATCTTGAGTTCAGCTTTTTCAACTGGCTCGGGATACCTACCCTCATAACCGGCGCGCCGGTAAGGATTGTTGAAACCGCATGGCCGTTTGTAATACTTTCGGGAACGGCGCTTGCTTTCAAGAACTCCCTTTACGTTTATCTCATGCGCCAGTACTTCAGAGGGATGCCTTCCGAAATTGAAGAGGCCGGAATGATAGACGGCACCTCAACCTTCGGTATATTCTTCCGTTTGATGATACCGAATGCAGTGCCCATGATGGTAACCATATTCCTGTTTGCCTTCTCCTGGCAGTGGACCGACTATTATTACACCGGATTGTTCGGCGATTTCAGTCTGCTCGCCCAAAAGCTGCAAAATCTCACACAGTACGGCGAAAACACGCTGCCTACTTCCTATCGTGAGTCCATGGTAAAAACCGGTATACTGCTTGTTATACTGCCGCTTGTGGTTGTTTATCTTATCGGACAGAGATTCTTTGTCCAGGGTATTTCCCGAAGCGGTATAGTTGGCTGATCGCCGGGTGTCAAAAGTGTATATGAGCACCCGTTTTTGATAAAACGGGTGCTTTTACTTTTTAATAATTCCTTTCCGGAATATTTATCCGCAAAAACACGTCTGACATCGCCTTTAAAAGGAACCTTTAACCGGGTGTTCACTTTAGTTTTAAACGTTCATGACCGTCGGCTTGGTATTTTACGGTTTTGTGCAGGCAGCCGCACGTTAAACCTCAAAACTAAAGGCTGCCCGGCAAAAGATTTTTGGCTAAAAGTAATAAGCGGGAGTTTTCTGCCTTAATTTTCTTTTCCTTGAGGAACAGCGGAATACCGGCGGCCTTAAAGCATGACCGAAAACAAACACACACATCCGCCCTGATACCGGCGGACATGAAAAATGCTGATTGCGTTTTACGATCAGAGGGTGAAAAAATGAAAAAAATAGCGACCTTTATAATAGCTTTTGCACTTGCCGTCGGTTTTGCCGGCTGTACAAACGAAAAGGAAGAAAAAAATCTTGAGGCAACGCGCGAATCGGTGGACAACTGGATTTTAGCGAGCGTTGCGGTTGACGCCGAGGACTTCATAAAAACATACAAAACGCAGGCTCAGGAGCAGGGCGTTTATGATTATCTCACACAGGCGACGGCCGAGTTCAAATCGACCTCGCTTAGTGATTTCGGCTATGTAATGGACAAATGCTCCAATACCGATATTGACGATAAGTATTCGTACAATTCAACCGAGTTTGCCCAGACCTTTTACCTTTACTTTGACGGACACAGCAAGAACATTGCGCTTGAGATCAATGATAATAACGACAGCGAGTATGTAAAGCTGACCGAGGTAAGGGAGCTTTCCGACGGCCGGATTGCCATGCAGTATTACGAAACCACGGCCGACGGCCGGTACAATCTTTCGCAGATGCTGTTTTCGGGCAAGCAGGGCAGCGTCTCTTACAGCTTCGATCTGAGCGTACGGCCGACAAGACTGTATGCGGGCGAGAATCCGGGCGATACCTTCGCAAAATCGGGGGACGACGTTTTTACAATGAATGACGGCGTCCTTACCTACACCACCGAGCGCACCCGCCTTTCGGATGTTTCGTCGGTTAAAGAGTGGCTGTCCGAATACGAGGACGGAGTCCGTGCATATTATGAGGACAACCTTTCGAAAGCTGCCGAAATCGATCGCAAGGAGAGCTTTGAGGATTATCTGCTCGCCTTTACCGGACGTGACATCGCGGCCGATATAGAAGAGGCGATGAGCGGCGAATATACCTCCGGAATGTATGTAAAGCAGGTGGAAAACGGCAGCCTTATTCTCGCTTACGATAATTCCGCCGCCAACATTTCCATCCGCGTTACAAGGGGCGAGGATAATTACGCCTTTGAGCTCCGCTCGGCCGGAAAACGCAAATATTCCATGCATTATTACACTAAAAATGAGGACGGCAAGTATTCGGTCTACAAATCGGTCCTCCGCTTTGAGGGGGACGCCTGCATTTCTCGAAAGGTCGGACTTGATACCAAGCCCACCCTTGTTTATTCCAAAAAGGATAACGAGCTGACCTACAGCTGGCCGGCTATCGATTGCGATTATTACTTTACAATCGAGAGCGGCGAGCTTGAATTCCACGATTATGAGCTTGAAATGCAGCAGGCGGCCGATGATTATGCTGCTGACGATGACGATGCTTCTTCCGGGGCTTAATTTCCCTCGGCAGCAGTCAGCGGTTATCTTGTTTTAAATTTTTTAAGCCAAAAGGGAAGTCACCAAATGAAAATACTAGCCATTGAGAGCTCATGCGACGAGACGGCGGCCGCCGTTACCGAGGAAAGACAGGTCATTTCATCGGTCATAGCCTCGCAGGTGGATGAGCATGTTTTGTACGGCGGAGTGGTTCCGGAGATCGCCTCGCGGCGGCATACCGAGAACATAAGCGCAGTGGTGCAAAAGGCCCTCGAAGATGCCGGATGTACCCTTGCCGATATTGAGGCCGTGGCCGTGACCTACGCTCCGGGACTTATAGGCGCACTTTTGGTCGGCGTTAATTTCGCAAAGGGTCTTTGTCTGTCTGGCGGATTACCTCTCGTTCCGGTTCACCATTTGCGGGGCCATATTGCCGCCAATTACATAACCGATCATAATTTAAAGCCTCCGTTTTTGTGCCTTGTTGTTTCGGGAGGACACAGCCATTTAGTCGAGGTTCGCGACTACACCGATTTTTCGGTTATAGGCCGCACTCTTGACGACGCGGCCGGCGAATGCTTCGACAAAACGGCCAGAGCAATGGGGCTTTCCTATCCGGGCGGAGTTCATCTTGACCGGATTGCCGACGAAACAAAGGCCGATAAATACCGCCTGCCCCATCCGAGCGTTTCGACAAGCCGGTGGGATATGAGCTTTTCGGGGCTTAAAACCGCCGTAATAAATACCGTTCACAACGCCCGGCAGAAAAATGAGACTATCGACGTTCCGGCCTTGGCCGGGGCGGTCAGAAAAAGCGTTTGCGACATACTTGTCGACCGTACAATGCTTGCCGCCGAGGAGTTCGGCTATAAAAAGATCGCAATTGCCGGCGGCGTGTCGGCAAACAGCGAGCTTCGCCGCCGGTTAAGTGATGCCTGCAAGGCGACGGGTGCCGAATTTTACCGTCCCGATCTCTCCCTTTGCGGCGACAATGCCGCTATGATAGGGGTTCAGGGCTTTTACGAGTATTCTGCCGGCAGCATTGCCGACATGTCGCTGAATGCCGCTGCGACAATGGATATCGACTGCCTTAAATAGTTTTAAACAGGCATTTGGGGGACGGATTTTGCCGTTTCGGCTTTGTTTTTAAATTTCGGGCGGTTAAGCAATTATGAAAAATGCCGCACACCTTTTTAAGTCGCGGATTTCCTTTTGAATTTCCGACGGCAAAAAATATTTTTTCACAAGCCTTACTAACCCTCATTTGCCGTGAATGAACCCTTTTCTATGGGGCAACTTCTGTTGATGGGGGAGAAAAAACCAAAAGCGCTGAAAACGGTCATTAGACCGAAAGGAGAGATAATAATGAGAATATTATTCCAGGGCGACAGCATAACCGATGCCGGCCGCGATCGTTCCGATTACCACGATCTCGGAGGAGGCTATCCTAAATATGCCGCCGAGGCAATAGTAAGTAAATATCCGGACGAGGATTTCGAGTTTATAAACCTCGGCATAAGCGGCAACCAGACGGCCGATCTTGTAGACCGGCTACAAAGCGATTTTATCGATATTCAGCCGGATTTTGTCTCGATATTAATAGGCATAAACGATACCTGGCACCGCGCCGAAAACCGCGAATGGCTAAGCGGCGAGGAGTTTGAAAAGCGTTACCGCACAGTGCTTTCGGCAATAAAGGAAAAGACAAACGCAAAAATTATGATGCTTGAGCCCTTTTTGCTTCCGGTTCAGGATAAGCTTTACTTTAGAGAGGATCTGGATCCGAAAATTCAGATCATCCGCTCTCTCGCCAGGCAGTTTGCCGATATTTACGTTCCGACCGACGGACTTATCGCCAGTGCCCTTGTCGGCCGCTCGATTTCGGACTTTTCGGATGACGGAGTCCACCCCAATGCATCGGGCTCGGCCTTCATCGGCCGTATATATGCCGATTATTTCGAAAACCGTAAATAAACAGTAAAGCGTCTTCGGAGCTTTGGCTGTAAACCCGGTGATTTTGCCGGGTTGAGCCATTAAATTCCGAAGGCGCTTTTTGCCTGTTTTTCCGTCGGCGTTAACGGTTTAGTGCCGGCGATGTGCTTTGCAGGCTGCACCTTTTTAACTTTTTGTCTGCCGCCGCAAAAACCGCATAATGTTGTAGTTTTCCGCCGGCGGCACGGTTAAGTTCAGCCGGGATTCCGGTATTTTACGGTATCACATACCGCCGAGCCCGAAGCTTATCGACAGCGCGTTGTCGATCCTGCCCATGTTTACCCTGTCAAGCGTCCCCATTTTTTCTCTGAGCCGTCGCTTGTCAATGGTTCTTACCTGTTCAAGCAGAACTATCGAGTCCTTGCTGAGTCCCGATCCGTCGGCGTTAACCTTAATATGGGTCGGCAGGCGCGTTTTATCGCTCTGGCTTGTAATGGCCGCCGCTATAACGGTCGGGCTGTATTTGTTGCCGACGTCGTTTTGAACAATAAGTACCGGTCTCATTCCGCCCTGCTCCGAGCCCACAACCGGGCTTAGGTCGGCGTAGTAAATGTCTCCTCTTTTAATGTTTTCAATCAATTAAAAACACCGTCCGATGTAAATTTTGTTTTTGAAGCTTCGGCTGTCGCATAGCCGTACTCTTTTAAGATTTTTGTTCGAGCCCGACATTCCGACGAATTCTTGGCTGCCCGGCCCATGCGATTTCCGCTGCACCGCCGGTCGCGCTATGGTTTAACCGTTCGTCCGTCCGCGCTGCCCGTCCGCCGCGAGGTTATCCGTCCGCCGATTACGGAACAGAGCTGCCGTGGTGTCGATTGCATGCGTATGACATTCGGCCGCCCCCCTATTTATCGCCCCGAGGCCGGTGCCGCTCCCCCCGGCCGAGCGTTTTCTTGTCTCTTTGTCCGGCGCTTAATGCTTCGGAAACAGGTCTTTTTATCGCGGAGCTTGCCGGCGTTCGGTTATATTTTTGCCTTTTGCGGTAAATTTATACACTGCCTTTTCAAAAAGACAAGCCGTCAATTTCAGTATATTCACCCACATATTGTATTGCGACAGGTAGTCGCGGCGTCCATGACACAACCGATGTGTCAACATGCACAAAAAGTTATAAAAAATTAATGCAATATAACGAAAGAAAAAATTACATAAATAAAAAGCAATTGTTTTTTGTCGTTTAAAACTTCATTTTTACAACATAATGCGAAAAACAAGAGTGTGCAAACTATGCAATATCAACAATAAATGCACAATTTCGCGAACGATGTATGAAATAGTGCAATGCACAAAAATAAATGCAAGATTACAAGGGTTGTGCTATAATCACACAGTACCTTAGGCGAGTTCTAAGCAGCGGTACAGAGCAATCTGCTGCGGCGTCGGTTTTGCTTTTTCGGCGGGGCTTTGCGGTATTCGCGGTTCTGTTTTGCGAATTCGGCCGGGGCTTGCGTTTAAGGTCGGTTTTGTGCGCTGTGTCCGCTTTTATCGGGCGTGGCCTCTTTGCACAAGATGTAAGAAAAAAGGAGGTTAACTTAAGTTTCCCGAAAAGCGGAAAGCGGACGTTAATGCCGTGTGGAGAAAAAAGCATTAACCGCCGCGCTTAAAGCCGGTTTTTGAAGGCAAACACCGTTTATATAAATAAGGTAATCGGTGTAAAATCGGCGAATTCAGCAACAGGTCGTCTGTTCGAGTAAAAGCTTATGCCTATAAAGCTTAAAGCTTTTGCGCAAACCGGGGCGGCTGCCGCAACGGACTCGCGGTGCAGGAGGGTCCGGCACTTATTTTGTTCTTTATGGAGGATTTAAAGGTCCTCAAAAGAAAAATAAATTTGGGAGGAAAACAAATGAAAAGAGCAATATCTTTGATATTATCAGTCATGATGCTCGTCGGTATGTTCTCGATGATACCCTTTGCAAGCGCCGAGAATGCTTACTATGTTGTAAACGACGGCACTACAATTGATAATGTTGCCGTCAGAGGCGAATGCGAGGCTTGGACCACGCTTGAGCAGCATGACGGTTATTTCACCTTAAAATCGGGCGAAAATCACCAAATATATGCCGGCGTATTTAACCGCGGCGTATTTTTCACCTTGGGCGAAGAGGTGGACATGACAAGTATGCCGATTTTTGAAGTTGTCTACCGTGTGGATCCGGTTGAGGCCGACAAGCAGTATCACTTCCAGGTGAATTTCTGCAACGGTACAAACGGCGACGGTTATAATTGTAATAACCTCGGATTCACCGCCTCTTCCGAGTGGCAGAGATGGCCGCTTAAGTACAGCGATGTGCCAAATGCCAGTCCTGCCGATGTCGACATGACCAGGATCAAGAAGATCTCCCTTTCTCAGATGAACTACAACGGCGGCGTTTCTCTCGGCACAAGCTTTGATTTCAAAGGCGTTGCCATAATGGACGAGGCTACAAAAAATGCCCGTACCGCCGAAGAGACCCGTATTCAGGGCCTTATCGACGCTCTTGATGTTACCGAAGAGAACATCGCTTCCACCGCCGCAAGCGTAAAGGAAGTTAAGGACGCTCTCAAGGTCGCTAACGAGTCTTACCCCAACTTCATGGTAAATACCGCTAAATATGAAGCCGCTCTGCCCATATTTAACGCTTACTATGAGTCTAAGAGTAAGGACTTTAATGCTCAGTTCAGCGCCGCTGAAGATAAGAACTGCATCCCCGGTTCACCTGGTTCTTCAAACGATAACACCACCTATACCGAGGGAACTAAGTCGGTAGCTGTTACCGGTAACAATAATAACTGGCGTTTCTGGATATTCCAGCCCGGCACTGCGGCTCTTGATATTACCGACGCAATAAATGCCGACGGCGAATTCTACGTAACCTACGACCTGTGGTGCGGCGAAGGCAACAACAACTGGAACCGCCTTGTTACCTGTGTCGGTACAACCGAAAGCATCAGCGGCTGGAGGGAAAAGGCCGCTGTCGATGACAGAACCACCAAGCTCAATGTCGGTTGGAATCACTACGCTGTTAAGTTCAACGTAAAAGATTTCACCAATAATCCTCAGATCGAATGGAATCCCGCTAATTTCGGTCTCGTCTATATCTGGGGCGACGGCGCAGCGCGCGACATAAGCCTCAAGATAGACGACGTCCGCATAATGAGCACCAAGACCTATGCCAACGACTTTGCCGATATATGCGCCGCTAAGGACGTATTTACCGCAATAGTTGAGGCCGGCACCGATCCCGATAAGGTTCTTGCCGCTGCCGAGGCTTACAATGCCCTTACCGAAAAACAGAAGGGTCTTGTTGCCAACGCCGGCGACATCGACGCCAAGGTTGAGGCTGCAAACGCCGCCAAGGCCGCCGCTGTTGACGCTCTTATCGATGCCATCGGCACCGTTACCAAGAATTCCGACGATGCTATCGCTGCTGCCCGTGCAGCTTACGATGCACTTAATGACACTCAGAAGGCTCTTGTTACGAAGTATGACGTTCTCACCGCCGCTGAGGAAGCTTATAAGAATCTTTCCGATTACTTCTCGGAGAACGCCTCTATAGTTAACTGGCGTGCAAACCTCCTTGACAAGGCCTCCTTTGCTGACGGCGTTGCCACCAAGTATGGCCGCGGCGACAACGGCATAGGCATGGTTCAGGCCCACGGCGATCCCTCGCCTGAAAAAGACCTTCAGGAAGGCGATGTTGTTCTCGGTTGGGCCGTCGGCAACGTTATAAACAACCTTATGGTTCACTCCGCCATGCTTGATTGGAGTGTAGTTGCTCCCAACGTAGGCGATAAATTCACCCTCGTAGTTAAGGGCGAAGCCCGTACCCGTACCGAAAACGACATTCTTTCCAACACACCCAATGTCGGCGGTGATGCAAATCCGCACGACGCATATGTGTTTGATATCGACGGAGACAAGGCTGTAAAGAGTTATTCCGCTGCTGAGTATGACGCGTTGCCGGTTTACACCGATGCAGAGCGCGGCTATACCTACAGAAGAATGGTTCTTGAGACCGAGCGTACCGAGGATATGAACGGTCAGGTACGCGTACAGTTGAATTCCAACGGATATACTACTTGGATGGTAGTTTACGGTATCGAAGCTTACAACGCCGCCGGCGAAAAGGTTTGGGAGCGTACCGGTAATGATATTTACAACGGCACCGGTTGCGGTCGTTTCGGCGGCGGCTGGGGTGGCTACTGGCTTACCGACGCCGGTATTGAATTCAACAAGACCGGCAACGGAACCGGCACCGATATGTGGGGTCTCTACGCTGAAAAGCAGGAGACTGCCGGCGTTTACGCTCTTGAGTACTCCATGAAGATGACCGACGTTGCCGAGGGCAATGTTATCTCCATCGGACGCAACTCACCCGCTACCGGTGTTGCGACATGGACCACAATAACCGACAAGCAGGTAAAGGGCGACTACGCCGTTTACACTCATATGTTCAAGTATGATCCCAATGAGGGCGACGGCCGCATCGAGCCCTATGTAAGGCTTTACGGCAACGCCGACATTAACCTCACCAACATCCGTCTTGTTAAGATAGCGGATGTCAAGGCAGTCGAGTTCCTTATCGATTCCATAGGTGAAGTTACCCTCGATTCGAAGGCTGCAATCGAAGAAGCACGCGCTGCTTACGATGCACTTTCCGAAGAGGATAAGAACCTCGTTACCAATTACGAGACCCTTGTGTCCGCTGAAACGGCATATGCAAGACTCCAGCCCATATTCAACTATGCTCATACCGCTGACGAGATCAACGAGTACGATATTGTTGACGGCGAGGGCAATCCCGCAAAAGCGAAGGATTGGGTACAGCATGTTGCCGGCTGGACCACTCCCGAAATTGATGAGGAAGATTACGTACAGGGCACCGGCAGTATCGTCCTTGAGGGCGACGATGTCGGAAACATTGCAACCATCTTCCGTATGATGAACGTGATCACAAACTTCCGGGCCGACCTCAATGATACTCCGTATTTCGAGATGTTCTGGAAGACCGACGTAGATTACAGCGGTCAGATTCAGATCAACTTCGGTTACAACCGTGATGACGGCCGTAACTGGGCTCCCGGCAAGGACTTTGCCGCTAACCGTTGGCAGAGAATCCAGCTTAAGGCCACCGACGTTGATCCGGCTGTTTCTATGGATGAAAACGGAATGATAATCAACACACTCCGTATAAGCTACATCAAGCCCGACGGCTTCCCCGAGACCATAACTGTTCACATGGACGGTCTTATGTTCTACAACGAGGCATTCCTTACCGCACGTACCGCCGAGGAAACCCGCATAGAGGCCCTTATCGATGCACTCAGCAATGATTCCACCGATGAACAGCTCCTGGCTGTTAAGACTGCCATCGACGAGAGCAGCGCGAAGTTCGCAAACTTCTATCCCAACAACATGTTTAAGTGGAACCGCCTCTACAATGCATATCTTGCAAAGCAAGCGGTAACCGATGTTATAGCCAAGATCGACGCTATCGGCGAAGTAGCCCTTACCGACGAGTGCAAAGCTTTGATTGATGATGC
>ERZ857998.605-NODE-605-length-48714-cov-13.373744_pt1 | contig 48714 bp, 35 predicted proteins | sample MGYA00519954_ERZ857998 | MGnify/ENA primary metagenome ERZ857998 (study PRJEB31778, sample SAMEA3449424) | human gut metagenome | biome: human gut; feature: human-associated habitat; material: faeces | place: United Kingdom | collected 2010/2012 ...
TGTACGTGTAGGTAGCCTTGCCGTTGTTCCAGGTTTTCACCTGGGTGGAGGTGGCCGACGAGCTTGGATTCACATAAGTGACCGTGGTGCTGACCACGGGGCTGCTGCCATTTTTAACAGTCAGTCCCGTCATGCGGCTGAAGCTGTCGTAGGCGTAGTTAGCGGAGATGGCACCCTCCGTTGCCTTGGTCAGCCGGTTATCCTTGTCATAGGCATAGGTGCTGCTGTCCGGACGTGGCCGTCTTTTAACGGCCACGTCCGTCAGCCGGGACGGTTATTCACTCTGGTCGGGTTCCTGGTTCTTAATTGCTGTTTCAAGGAGCAAAAGGCATGAAAATCATGCACGTCAAACCCACCAAGAAGCAGATTCCAACAAGGCATGCCACTACTATGCCCGTTCTTGCATCCTTTTTTCTTCCGCTTTTACGGCTAACATGGATGGCAGAAAGCGTGGCGAGTTCAATAGCGCCTCCGTTTATTGCATTTCCAATAACAAGCAAAATACGGTCGTATCGCGCCGGGAAAAGGCCCATTTCATTAAAGGTCAGCAATCCTATTCCAAGCGGCATCAGGAGCATAGCAATATTGGCGCCTATGGGATTCCGCGGATCATGCTTATACTTCCGGGAAAACAGCATCCAAAGCCCTGTTATCATGCAACCAACAGAGGCAATCATCACTACAATAAAGCCTATAGTAGAAATATTACCGATCACGTTTTACCCTTCTTTCTGTATGCCTTTAGGAAGCGGTCCTTTAACACATAGAAAAAACCGTCAACCGCTACTCCGGCTGCAATGGATATAAACACCGCGGGAAATGCGCAGAAGTTGGCGGCGATAAAGCCCCCTAACATAATACATATAACTGGGTTTAATATATCCATAAAAACTGATAGGGCAACCCCCAATCCTTCATAGTGTTTAAAATCAGAAATAATGCTGGCAATTGTAAAGGGGAGAGCAAAAGCTGCCGAAACAACTTTTGAACTCTTAAGTGCTTTAGGGAGCGGTCCAAAGTTCTTTCCCTCCTTAAGCACTGTATCGGGAACCGGAACCACTTTGGGCTTCAATGTCTGTTCCGCTACGGCGTTGACAGCAGAACTTGCTGTACCTGTTCCGATAGGAACGGCGGCTGAATATTTTGGCTTTGGGGTGTTGCCGCCATCCGTCATCATTGTCATGGTATTGCGCAGCGGATAGGTTCCCTCGGAATCATTATAGTTCACCGGATTATCATTACAATATGCGAACATATTGCCACCGGTAAATCCCTGCCCCGTGGAAGCATAGCCATCCGCATTGACAAACCTTCCCCAGACCGGGTTATAGTACCGGCTGCTGAGGTAGTACAGGCCCGTCTCGGTGTCGTAGACGTACCCGCGATAGCGCAGGGGGTTCGCGGCGCCGAGGGTGGCGGCCATGGTGCCGTCGGTGGACATGGGCGCGCCCCAGGGGTCGTAGGTGTAGGACACCACCTGGGTGCCGCTGGCGTTTACAAGACCGGTAACGTCGCCCTGGGCGTTCTTCAGGTAGAAATACCTGTTGCCGTTGTACGTCACGGACGCCGGGCCAATGGAGTCGTAGGTGAAGTGCATCCGATTGCTGCCCCAGGACAGGTCCGTCAGGGCGTCGCCCAGGTAAGAGTAGTTGTACATTGTGCCGTTGACGGTCTTGGAAATGCGCTTGCCATCGGCATTGTAGCCGTAGGTGATGCTGCTGCCGCTCTTGCTCATGGACGCCAGCTGACGGCCATGCTGCCAGGTATACGTCCACGTTCCGTCGTTCAGGGGATTGCCTATGGCGTCGTAGGTGATGGATTTCCCGTTATACGCCGTCAGCAGGTCTCGCCAATCAGCATTGCCGTAGGTGTAGGTGCTGCTTGCTGTCCGGACGTGACCGTCTTTTGACGGCCACGTCCGTCAGCCGGGACACTTATTCCTCCTCGTCGGGTTCCTGATCCTCCAGGTCGGGAGATATTTCCCCGCGCCGCAGGCTTTCAAATTGCATGCGTTCCTCGCCCGGCAGTAGTGGAAACACCAGAATATGAGGCCATCGAAGGAGCGCGCGCTCCAGATCAATTTTTCCTCCCTCCATTGTCCGAATCGGCACGGTGCTGCAAACCATTAAAAACGGCTGGCCTCCCCATGGGGGATCACCTATGTCCATAGGGTACACGTTAATACTCTGGAACCGCTGCCATGGATATAGACGGCGGATGATACCCAAAAAAATGACCGTAATTCCTTTAGCAGACACAATATATGTTCGGCTGGTAGCAAGTATCTCACTAAGGAATACGACATTGAGTATTAAGCCTATAGCAACAATCGTGACCGTGTCAATTGCTATGCGAAAAGGCGGCTGAAAAACCCAGTAAAAAGTCTCAACAAAGTAATGATAATCAAAGTATATGAGCACCATCGCCATTCCTACCGCGGCGGCATGAACCTTGCGGAGCTCAATACGCAAAGTATTTGTTTCTGATTTTTTCATACCGTCATCCTTTCATATCGGTAATCAAATTCCTGTCCGCCGCCGGTAAAGGATGTAATATTTCCCTTGTTGTCATAGGTGTACGTGTAGGTAGCCTTGCCGTTGTTCCAGGTTTTCACCTGGGTGGAGGTGGCTGTCGAACTGGGGTCCACGTAGGTGACGGAGGTGCTGCCGTTTTTGGCGGTCAGTCCGGACATGCGGCTGAAGCTGTCGTAGGCGTAGTCAGCGGAGATGGCACCGACGGCTATTTTATATTCGCTAAGCGCCTCAATTCAGATGTACAGCCTGCAGCCGCTATAGCCGCATAGACAGGGAATATGGCAAGGGGCAATAGATCCGTGGGAAACTCGAAGGGCTGTTTGAAACTGTTGAAGAAAATATCATGGGGCACGAATATAAATGCAACCAAGCATATGAAGGGCAGCATCAGTAGTTCGAACAAGAGAAATGACACATATAGCTTTCGGGCAGCTTTCATTTTCTCAACCCGGTACTTGGCAACCGTATGGGGGTCTGCATCCGGATTCAGTTCCGCCACCAGAAGATCTGCCCCTATGACCAGGGTCCTTCGGGATATATCGGAAATCTTTCGTTCTTCTTTGCCGCAGGGGCTGTCGTAGCCAAGCGTAGATCCTCGTCCTGCCTGAAATCGGCCAAACAGATAATAGTCGGTGGAATGCGGCTCCGATTTCCGAAATGTGATCCGCCATATGGAGCATGGCAGCTCCTGAAAATCCATCGGCTTATATCCGCATCGGGCATATTCCGCCAGCTTCCGCTCCACAACGCCAGTTTGCCAGGCCGGAATATAGAATATCTTGCTGGGATCGTTGCGTCTTTTCATAGTTGCGTTCCTTTCGCAAAGTGGACGCAGCCCTGCGTCTTTACTATTTACAACACCACTGCGGCAGTTTTGCAACCACTTTTTTGCAATTTTGTAAGAATTGGAATATGTCACAAAATAGAAGGGATTTTTTTGATATTTTACGCAAATGTGAGTCTGCAGTATGAACTTTTCGGGAAATAAAAAATGCGGAGTGCCCGTTACAGGATACTCAGATCCTATAAGGACACTCCGCATGAAAGTAGTGACTTGTTTTGATGCCAACCGCACACCCAAACTGACCTTTTGATAAATGGTTTGGGAATAATTAAAAGGTGCACACCCATTCGCATACCGCAATGTTCAGTGGCTTAAAATAGAAATCTCAGCCATATTTTTGTTTGCCTGGATTCTCACAGTGCCTCCGATTGGAAATGTAATCATTGGAAAAACATGACCGAAATCTGCCCCAAAGATCACAGGGATATTGGCTGGCACTTTATCCTGGATAATGTCTGCGATGGTTTCAACAATCAATCCACAACTATCATCGAACCGTCCAAAGACAATGCCTTTGATTGTGTCCGCACCCTCGATCTGCAAAAGCGATTCCAGATTGCGGTCAAACTCAAAGCAGAAATAGTCGCCCATGATATTGTCATCTTCCAGAAACAGCACCTTATTACGGATGTCTGGCATATATGGGGTTCCTTGCAGCAGATTCAACGTACAAAGATTGCCGCCGATGATTGTCCCCTCACAAGTACCTTCTTGGATGGTGTGATATTTCGCCGCCGTTTCAGAGGGTGTAACCATGATGGGAGTATCTTTCATCACACAATCGAAAAATGCTTTGCGGGTGTATTCAGCTTCTCGATCGAAGGCGAATGTGCCATAGTGTGGACCATGGTAAGTGACAAGCCCAGTTTTGGCATAGACAGCATTATGCAGGGCAGTGATATCAGAAAATCCGCAAAGGATCTTTGGGTTCTTCGCAATCAGATCATAGTCAAGATGACGCAGGAGCTGATTGCAATTAAAGCCGCCCAGGCAGGTAATGACCATCTTTACATTTGGGTCGGAAAATGCTTCATGGATGTCCTCAACCCGTGATGCGATACTGGAAGAATGGAACTTTCCAATCTCTCGGCTGTTCTTGGAAAAGGTAAGATTAAACCCCTCTTTGCGCCAGAAGTCAACCGCATGATGATGCACATCCTGTCTCACTTCTGTTAGATTTCTGGATGGCGCAACAACGCGTACTTCATCACCAAGTCTCAGCTTGCTTGCAACCATGCGATTAACTCCTTGTTAATTTCTTAAAAACTGGACACCAATCGTGATACCTATTGTATCAAAATTGGTGTCCAGTTATGGTCGGAGTGCGGGGATTTGAACCCCGGGCCTCTTGGTCCCGAACCAAGCGCGCTACCAACTGCGCTACACCCCGTCAGCCCGTCTATTATACGTTTTTTCGGTCCGAATGTCAAGATGCATTTTGCAGTGCGGGTACACATTTTGCAGTGCGGGTACACTGTTTTCCGGTGTGGGTATGCATTATTTGACAAAAACCCGAAAAAAATTCCGCTCTCCCTATAGGACTTGCGAAAAAGGAGCATATACGGTATAATGGCATATAATTATAGGTATGTGCAGGTGCGGAACAACGCACCGGATGGAGGACCCATATATGGAAAAAGTAAGACGCGACCCGGCCAGCCTCAGCCAGCTGGTGAAGGATTTTGACCTTGAGGAGGTCTACAAGGGCCTGGACTATGACACCCGGATGATCACTATCCCCGACGTGAACCGCCCGGCCCTGCAGCTGGTGGGCTTTTATGACTACTTCGAGCCAAAACGCCTGCAGATTCTGGGCAAGGCGGAGTTCACCTTCCTGAAGGCCATGCCCCTGGAGCAGCGGAGAAAGGTATTCGAGGATCTGCTGCGCTGCGAGATCCCGGCGCTGATCGTGGCCCGGAATATGGAGATTTTTCCCGAGCTGATGGAGATTGCCCGCAAGCACGGGCGGACCCTGCTGCGGACGGAAAAGACCTCCGTGGAGCTGACCAGTCACATCATCGACTATCTGAACCGGGCCCTGGCCCCCCAGATCACCCGCCACGGCGTGCTGATGAACATCTATGGCCAGGGGGTGCTGATGATCGGCGATTCCGGCATCGGCAAAAGCGAAACCGCCATCGAGCTGCTCAAGCGCGGCCACCGGCTGGTGGCCGACGACGCGGTGGAGATTCGCCGCATTTCCGACTCCCTGTACGGCTCGGCCCCGGAGATCATCCGCCACTACATTGAGATCCGGGGTATCGGCATCATCGACGTGCAGCAGCTGTTCGGCATGGGCGCGGTGCAGTTTGACTCCGACATTGAGATCGTGATTCATCTGGAGCCCTGGCAGGACGGTAAGTTCTATGACCGCCTGGGCCTGGAGGGCGATACCTACACCATTCTGGGGGTGCAGCTGCCCTATGTGACCATCCCCGTGCGGCCGGGGCGGAACCTGGCCGGTATCGTGGAGATCGCCGCCATGAAGAATCGCCAGATGCGGTACGGCTACAACTCCGCCCGGGATTTCATGACCCAGTTTGACAAGAAAATGGATGAGCTGGCCCGGCAGGCCAAGGAGAAGCAATGAACTATATCGGCATCGACATCGGCGGCACCAACCTGAAGGCCGGTCTTGTGGACGAGGACGGCCGTCTGCTGGCCGTGAAAACCATGAAGATCCGTGAGGTGTCGGACCCCGACGCCCTGACGGACACCCTGGTGGCCCTGACCCGGGAGCTGGCCCAGGAGGGCGGCGTGCCCATGGAGGAGATCGCCTCCGTGGGGGCAGGCGTCCCGGGGGTGGTGGACATCCGCACCGGGTCCATCGTATACACCTGCAACCTGCCCCTGCGGAACATTCCCCTGCGCAAGCTGTTCAAGCGGCGGCTGGGGCTGCACCTGTATGTGGAAAACGACGCCAACTGCGCCGCCCTGGCAGAGTACTATGCCGGAGCGGGCCAGGGCAGCAAGCGCTTTGTCACCATCACCCTGGGCACCGGCATCGGCGCCGGGATCATACACAACGGAAAGATTTTCCACGGCGGCAACGGCATGGCCGGCGAGGTGGGCCACACCTGCATCGACTATCAGGGTCTCCCCTGCCCCTGCGGCCGCCGGGGCTGCTGGGAGCAGTACGCCTCCGCCAGCGCCCTGAAGCGCTTCACCGCCCAGGCCCAGCTGGGCAACCCCGACAGCATCCTGGCCCGGGTCATCCGGGAGCATGACGGCCATGTGTCCGGCCAGTCGGCGTTTATGGCCGCCCGGCTGGGGGACCCGGTGGGCCAGCAGGTCTGCGACATGTATGTGGGCTATCTGGCGGCGGGCATCGCCAACGTGGTGAATATTTTCCAGCCGGATACCCTGGCCATCGGCGGCGGTGTCAGCAACGAGTCCGATGAGCAGCTGCTCCACCCCCTGCAGCAGCTGGTGGAGCGGGAGACCATCCCCTGCAGCGCCGGGAAAAAGACCCGCATCGTCAAGGCCCAGCTGGGCAATCAGGCGGGGATCATCGGCGCGGCCCTGCTGGGGAAGAAAAAACGGATATAAGGGAGATCACTATGCAGTGGTATGAATGTTTGGACGAAAAGATCCGGGATTACCTGCCGGATATGACGGTGGAGCGGGACGTGCCCATGAGCCGCCACACCTCCTTCCGCATCGGCGGTCCCGCCCGGCGCATGGCCTTTCCGGAGAGCCGGGAGCAGCTGGTGATCCTGCTGGGCCTGGCGGAGGAGTGCGGCATCCGGCCGTTTCTGCTGGGCCGGGGCACCAATCTGCTGGTGTCGGACCGGGGGCTTGACACCCTGGTCATCAAAACGGCGGAGCGCATGACGAGCATCCGCCGCCTGGGCGACGTGACCTTGGAGGCCGACGCCGGCGTCCTGCTCAGCCGCCTGGCGGTATACGCCCAGCAGGCGGGCCTGGCCGGGCTGGAATTTGCCCACGGCATCCCCGGAAGCCTGGGCGGCGCGGTTTGCATGAACGCCGGGGCCTACGGCGGCGAGATGTGCCAGGTGGTGACGGAGGTCACCGCCCTGTACCCCGACGGCATCCGCCGCTTCACCGGGGGCCAGGCAGAATTTGCCTACCGGCACAGCCGGTTTCTGGAGGACGGAGCCGTGGTGCTGGGGGCCGTGGTGCGCCTGAACCCGGACGATCCCGCCGCCATCCGGCAGCGGATGGATGACCTGATGGCCCGGCGCAAGGCCTCCCAGCCCCTGGAATGGCCCAGCGCCGGCAGCACCTTCAAGCGGCCGGAGGGCTATTATGCCGGGACCCTCATCGACCAGACGGGCCTGAAGGGCCTGACGGTGGGCGGGGCCCAGGTGTCGGAAAAGCATGCGGGCTTCGTCATCAACACCGGCAGCGCCACCTGCGCCGACGTGCGGGAGCTGATCCGCCGGGTGCAGGAGGCCGTTTACAAGGCCCACGGCGTCCGGCTGGAGCCGGAGGTCCGTTTCGTCGGCGAATAACCCCGGGAAAAGAGGAAATACAATGGAAATTCTGATCATATCCGGTCTGTCCGGCGGCGGCAAAAGCAAGGCCGCCTCGTTTCTGGAGGACATCGGCTACTATACCGTGGACAATCTTCCGGCGGAGATGATGATGAAGTTCGCCGGGTTCTGCGCCGCCTCCAGCGGGCGGTATGACCGGGTGGCCCTGGTGTATGACGTGCGCTCCGGCGAGCCCACGGATATGCTCATCGACACCCTGGAGCAGCTGAAGGCCAGCGGCGTCAACTGCCGGATGCTGTTTCTGGAGGCGGACACCCCCACCATCATCAACCGCTATAAGGAGACCCGGCGCATGCATCCCCTGCAGGCCAAGGGCCTCAGCGTGGAGGAGGCTGTGCGGCGGGAACGGGCGCTGATGCAGCCGGTGCGGGATCACGCGGATTTCGTGCTGGACACCTCCTCCCTGTCCACGGCCAAGCTCCGCAGCGAGCTGCTGAACCTGTTCGGCACCCCGTCGGACCGGGGCGGGCTCAACGTCAGCGTCCTGTCCTTCGGCTTCAAGCACGGCATCCCCATCGAGTCGGACCTGGTGTTCGACGTGCGGTTCATGCCCAACCCCTACTATGTGGCGGAGCTGAAAAACAAAACCGGCCTGGACCGGGAGGTCCGGGACTTCGTGTTCTCCTTCCGCCAGACCCACGAGTTCATGGCCCAGCTGGAGAAAATGATCACCTTCCTGCTGCCGCTGTACAGCGAGGAGGGCAAAACCGTTCTGGTCATCGGCATCGGCTGCACCGGCGGCCACCACCGCTCCGTGGCCGTGGCCCATGAGCTGGCGGAGTATATCACGCAGATGGGCTATCAGGTGACGGAAAACCACCGGGATATCTCCCGGTAAGGAGGTGCGCGTATGGGCGGCTGCTATTCTGTGGCCCCGGAGCACGGGCCCCGCATCGCCGCCGTCGGCGGCGGCACAGGGCTGTCCACGCTGCTGCGGGGGCTGAAGCTGTATACGAAAAATCTCACCGCCATCGTCACGGTGGCGGACGACGGCGGCGGCTCCGGCCGCCTGCGGCAGGACCTGGGTATGCCCCCGCCGGGGGATATCCGCAGCTGTCTGGAGGCGCTGGCCAACGCCGAGCCGCTGATGGCCCAGCTGATGCACTATCGCTTCCCGGAGGGGACCCTGGCCGGGCAGAGCTTCGGCAACCTGTTTCTGGCGGCCCTCAACGGCATCATGCCCAGCTTTGACCGGGCCGTGGAGAGTATGAGCCAGGTGCTGGCCATCACCGGCCGGGTGCTGCCGGTGACCACGGCGGACGTGCAGCTGGAGGCCACCTTTGAAAACGGGGCCAGCGTGGTGGGCGAGAGCCATATCTTCCGCTGCAAGAAGGAGCAGGACTGCCGCATCCGCCGGGTGCGGCTGATCCCGGAGCATCCCCGGGCCCTGCCGGCGGCTGTGGAGGCCCTGGAGAAGGCGGAGGTCATCGTTCTGGCTCCCGGAAGCCTGTATACCAGCATCATCCCCAACCTGCTGGTGGACGGCATTGTGGACGCCATCCGCCGCTCCCGGGCCCTGAAGGTCTATGTCTGCAACGTCATGACCCAGGACGGCGAAACCGAGGGCTACACGGTGTCCGACCACATCCGCGCCCTGTTCAAGCACTCCTGCCCGGGCCTGTTCGACCTGTGCCTGACCAACTCCTCCCCCATTCCCCCGGCGGTGGTGCAGCGCTACGCCCTGGAGGGGGCGGAGCCCATCTTCTGCGACCGGGAGGCCGTGGAGGCCCTGGGGGTGGAGATCATCAGCCGCCCGGTGGCCACGGTGGAAAACGGCCTGGTGCGCCACAATCCCGGCCATCTGGCCTGGGAGCTGGTGCAGCTGCACAACCAGCGGAATATCCGCCTGGTCTGCCGGGACTCCCACCGCACCACCTGCAACCGCGTAGAAACGTAAGAGGAGAACCATCCATGCAGTCCTTTGCCTATAAAGTCAAAAGCGAGCTGTGCCGCCAGCCGGTGTCCCGGCAGTGCTGCGCCCGGGCGGAGGCCTATGGGGTGCTGCTGTTCTGCAACACCTTCACCGCCGCCGAGGTGCGCATCATCACGGAGAATCCCGAGTTTGCCGGCCGGCTGCCCCGGCTGTTCCAGCGGGCATTTTCCCTGAAATTCGACAGTCTGCCGGACGGCACCCGGGACAAGCTGATCTTCCGCATCACCCAGCGCCACAAGCTGGCCCGGATCGTGGACCTGCTGGGCTATGACCCCAGCCTGGTGCTGCACGTGAATTTCGGCCTGCTGGAGGACGACTGCTGCCGCACCGCCTTTGTGCGGGGGGCCTTTCTGGCCGGGGGCAGCGTCACGGACCCGGAAAAGCGCTATCACCTGGAGCTGGCCACCTCCCACACCCAGGCCAGCCGGGAGGTTTCGGCCCTGCTGACGGAGATGGGCTTTCTGCCCCACAGCGTCCGCCGCAGCGGCAGCAGCGTCATCTATTTCAAGCAGTCCGAGCATATCGAGGACCTGCTGACCACCATCGGCGCCCCGGTGGCGGCCATGGACATCATGACCGCCAAGGTGGACAAGGAGATCCGCAACGGCGCCAACCGGGCCATGAACTGTGACATGGCCAACGTCAACAAAACCGTGGACGCCGCCCTGGAGCAGATCGCCGGGATCCGGCGGCTGGAAAGCAGCGGGCGGCTGGCCCAAATGCCGGAGAAGCTGCGCCAGGCGGCCCGGCTGCGGCTGGAAAACCCCGAAATGTCATTGCAGCAATTAGCGGAGCGCAGCGACCCGCCGGTGAGCAAATCCTGCATGAATCACCGGATGCGCAAGCTAATGGAGGAGGCCAACGATGTCCATGAATAAAACCCAACGATGCCAGGCCGCTATAGACTACCGGCGGCAGGGCCTGAACTGCAGCCAGTGTCTGCTGGCCGCCTTTGCCGACGTGGCGGGCCTGACCTTGGAGCAGGCCATGGCCCTGGGGGCCGGTATGGGCGGCGGCGTCCGCTGCGGAAGCATCTGCGGCGCGGTGTCCGCACCGGTGATGCTGCTGGGGACCGCGTGCCCCGACCCCACCGACCGCCCTGCCGTCACCGCCGTGGTAAAGGAGTATCAGCGGCGCTTTACGGAGCGGTTCCACCGGCTGGACTGCCGGGAGCTGCTGCGGGCCCAGGATCTGGAGCCGTCGGAGCTGGCCCTGGAGCTGGCAGGCAGCGACCACTGCGGCCGCCTGATCGTCACGGCGGCGGAGCTCCTCACCGATATGCTGGAGGAGGCGTGATATGGCCTTTGCCCATCTGCACGTCCACACGGAGTACAGCCTGCTGGACGGCGCCTGCCGCATCCGGGACCTGCCGAAGCTGGTGAAGGAGCTGGGCCAGACGGCGGTGGCCATCACGGACCACGGCGTTATGTACGGCGCCATCGACTTTTACCGGGCCTGCAAGGCCCAGGGCATCCATCCGGTCATCGGCTGCGAGGTATATGTGGCCCGGCGCACCCGGCTGGATAAGACCTATGAGCTGGACGCGGAGTCCCGGCACCTGGTGCTGCTGTGTCAGAACGAGACCGGTTACCGGAACCTGTCGTACCTGGTGAGCCAGGCCTTTGTGGACGGGTTCTATATCAAGCCCCGCATTGACCTGGACCTGCTGCGCCGGCATTCGGAGGGCCTTATCGGCCTGTCGGCGTGCCTGGCCGGTGAAATTCCCCGCCGCCTGGTAAACGGCGACTATGACGGAGCCAAGGAATATGCCCTGACCATGCAGGAGATCCTGGGCGAGGGCAACTTCTATCTGGAGCTTCAGGATCACGGCATCCCCGACCAGACCACGGTGAACCGGGGCCTGCTGCGCCTGCACCAGGAGACGGGCATTCCCCTGGTCTGCACCAACGACGCCCACTATCTCCGGAAGGAGGATGCCGAGAGCCACGACGTGCTGCTGTGCATCCAGACCGGAAAAACCGTGGACGACGAGAACCGCATGCGCTATGAGCCGCAGAATTTCTACATCCGCTCCACGGAGGAGATGGAGGAGCTGTTCGCCGGTTATCCCGAGGCCGTGGAGAACACCCAGCGCATTGCCGACCGCTGCCAGTTTGACTTCACCTTCGGCAAGTATCACCTGCCGGAGTTCCAGCTGCCGCCGGGGTACGACTCCCCCACCTATCTGCGGGAGCTGTGTGAAAAGGGCTTCGCGGAGCGCTACGGCGCCCAGAAGCCGGAATACCACCGGCAGCTGGAATACGAGCTGGACATGATCGGGAAAATGGGCTTCACGGACTATTTCCTCATCGTCCAGGACTTCGTCAACTATGCCAAGGGCGCGGGGATCCCTGTGGGCCCGGGCCGCGGCTCCGCCGCCGGCAGCATGGTGTCCTACTGCCTGCGCATCACGGACATCGACCCCATGCAGTACAGCCTGTATTTTGAGCGCTTCCTGAACCCGGAGCGTGTCTCCATGCCGGATATCGACATGGATTTCGGCGACACCCGCCGGGGCGAGGTGGTGGACTATGTCCGCCGCAAGTATGGCGACGACCATGTGGCCCAGATCGTCACCTTCGGCACTATGGCGGCCCGGGCCGCTATCCGGGATGTGGGCCGGGTGATGAACATGACGTATGCCGAGACGGACACCGTTGCCAAGCTGGTGCCTACCGGGCCCCATATCACCCTGGAGGACGCTCTGAAGCTGTCCAAACAGCTGTCGGACCTGTACCAGGGAGACCCCAGAGTCCACAAGCTCATCGACACCGCCCGGGCCCTGGAGGGAATGCCCCGGCACGCCTCCACCCACGCCGCCGGCGTGGTCATCACCAAGCGGCCGGTGTATGAATACGTTCCCCTGGCCCGGAACGACGAATCCATCGTGTGCCAGTATACCATGGTAACGCTGGAGGAGCTGGGCCTGCTGAAAATGGACTTTCTGGGTCTGCGGAACCTGACGGTGCTGGACGACGCGGTGAAAATGGTCCAGAAGGACCACCCGGATTTCCGCCTGGCGGACATTCCCATGGATGACAAGGCCACCTTTGACATGCTGACCCAGGGCAAAACCGGCGGCGTGTTCCAGATGGAGTCCTCCGGTATGACCGGCGTGTGCCTGGGGCTGAAGCCCCAGAACATCGAGGACATCACCGCCATCATCGCCCTGTACCGCCCCGGCCCCATGGATTCCATCCCCCGGTTTGTGGCCTGCAAGCACGACCCAAAGCTGGTGACCTATAAGCACCCCAGTCTGGAGCCTATCCTCTCCGGAACCTACGGCTGCATTGTGTATCAGGAGCAGGTCATCAAGATCTTCCAGGAGCTGGCCGGTTACTCCCTGGGCCAGGCCGATATGGTCCGCCGGGCCATGTCCAAAAAGAAGGCCAAGGACGTGGAGCGGGAGCGGGAGGCCTTCCTCCATGGCGACCCCGCCCGGAACATCCGGGGCTGCATTCCCAGCGGGATCCCCGAGGCCACGGCCCAGGCCATTTTCGATGAAATTTACGACTTCGCCAACTACGCCTTCAACAAGGCACACGCTGTCAGCTATGCGGTGGTGGCCTATCAGACGGCGTATTTCAAGTGCCACTTCACCCGGGAGTATATGGCCGCCCTGCTGACCTCGGTGCTGGACAACTCCGACAAGGTGGCCGAGTATATCGCCGAGTGCAAGGACTGCGGCATCGCCCTGCTGCCGCCGGACGTGAACCGCTCCTATGACCGGTTCACCGTGGAGGAGGGCGGCATCCGCTTCGGCCTGGTGGCGGTGAAGAACATCGGCCGGGGCTTCATCCAGGCCGTGGTGCGCCAGCGGCAGCAGGACGGCGATTTCACCTCCTTCCAGGATTTCTGTCAGCGGATGTTCGACTGCACGGACATGAACAAGCGGGCGGTGGAGAACCTCATCCGCTGCGGGGCCTTCGACAGCCTGGGGGCCAAACGCTCCCAGCTGGTGGCCGTATACGAGCGGGTGCTGGACGGCATCGCCTCCTCCCGCCGGAAAAACGTGGAGGGGCAGATGGACCTGTTCGGTATGTCCGCCTCCTCCGGGTCCTCTGTGTCCAGCGTTCCCCTGCCGGATATCCCGGAGTTCACCGCCGTGGAGCGGATGACCATGGAGAAGGACACCACGGGCCTGTACCTGTCCGGCCACCCTATGGAGGACTATCGCCCCCTGGCCAAGCGGGCCGGGGCCGTACCCATCCACGCCATCATGTCCGATTTCGAGGGTCAGGACGGCCCCAAGCGCTTTGCCGACGGCCAGAACGTCACCGTGGCAGGGGTCATCACCGCCAGCCGCACCCGCACCACCAAAAACAACACCCTCATGGCCTATGTGACCATTGAGGATGAGCTGGCCTCCATGGAGCTGCTGTGCTTCAGCCGGGTCATGGACCAGTGCGGCAGCTATATGCAGGTGAACACCCCGGTGCTGGTAAAGGGCCGTCTGTCCGTCCGGGACGAGAAGCCCCCCCAGATCATGTGCGACTCCCTGTATCCCCTGGAAAGCGGCCTGCCCCCTATGGAGCAGCCCTCCTCCCGCCGCCCGGCCCAGCGGGAGAGCACCATCTATCTCCGCTTCCCCAGCGCCGACAGCCCCGCCTTCCGGCATATCAAGCTGGTGATGACCATGTTTGAGGGCTCCACCCCGGTGAAGATCCGCCTGGTGGACACCGGAAAGCTCCTGGGCACCCACTGCCTGAATCACCCGGCCCTGCTGCAGGAGTGCCGGGAATGGCTGGGAGAGGAAAACGTGGTGGTCAAAGAAAAATAAGCACAGCCCCCGGCCGCATGGCCGGGGGCTGTGACATGTTTGCTCGTCAGTGGCAGGCGCAGTAGCTGCGGGTGGCGGCGTAGTCCTTGGGCATCTCCAGGGTGCTGGGCGGGAAGAACTCCCCGATGGGGAAGGCCACGTTGCGGAACAGGCCGCAGGGGTCCTCCTGATCGCCGCAGCTGCACTCCGCCTGGGGGATGCAGTAGTCGTACACCGGGATCAGCAGCTGGGTGTCCCGCTCCAGCCGCACCAGGGTGAACTGACCCAGGGTCACATAGAACCGGCGGCGGCCGCCGTCGTCAAACACCAGCTCCTCGCCGAAGCTGCGGGCGATGAAGGCCGGGATCTCCGTCAGGCCGCACTCGCAGCACCGGGGCTTGCAGCCGTCGTCCACCCGGGTGTCCAGCACGATGGGGTCCACGGCCTCCACCACGGCGGTGGGCAGATTGGTGCGCATCCGGCCGGGGATATCCAGCTCGTCGATGACGGTGTCGGAGGAGAAGATCTTGGCGCTGCCCTCGCTGCCGAACAGGATGCAGCGCTTGTCGAACACGCACAGGCCCTCGGCCCCGGCGCACCGGGGCGTCCCGGTGCCCACCTGCAACGTCACGCGGTAGAAAAACCGCATATCGATGGAATAGAAGCCCCGGTTGAAGGTCACCGGCTCCACGTCGGTGTACACATACAGCAGCTCCGCCGTGCCGCCCCGGACCATCTGGCACCCGGACAGCAGCTCCATGGCCGACGCCGTGGGATAGAACCGCAGGTCCTCCACGCAGTCCTTATCCCGGCAGGAGTCGAAGATCTTCCGTGTATGGATACAAACGGACTCGCGAACGCTGCTCAGATCGCAGACCGGGCCCGGCATTCCGTTTTCAGGCATGAAATAAACCTCCCATTAAGTAATGAAGGGGCTGGCTGCGCCCTTCACTCCAGTGTATGGCCGCCGGGCGGCGGTGGTGCGGAAAAAAGCCTGTACAAATCCGGGGATTTCCGGTATAATAAAGGAAACAAGACGAGAGGATGGGATACGCATGGCTGCCGGATTCATTCACGATAAGCTGGAGATCAAATTCCTGATTCTATATATTGCCGCCCGGGTATCGGAGCCCCTGCCGCCGGAGGGCATGCAGGAGCTGACCATGTGTGACGACGGCATCGACTACTTTGCCTATGCCGAGTGCCTGAACGACCTGGTACGGACGGAGCATCTGCGCCTGACGGAGGACGGCTGCTATGCCATCACTCCCAAAGGGCTGAAAAACAGCGAGATCTGCGAGTCCAGTCTCCCCTACTCCGTGCGGCTGCGGACGGATAAGAATGTGGCGGAATACAACCGCCTCCTGCTGCGGAAAAACCAGGTCCAGAGTCGGGTGGCCGCCCAAGAAAACGGCTCCTATCTGGTGGAGCTGCGCCTGCAGGACGATGTGGACAGTATCCTGCACCTGGAGCTCACCGCCGCCACCGAGGCCATGGCCCGGGATCTGGCGGACCGGTTCCGGCAGGACCCGGAGGGCACCTACACCCGGCTGCTGTCGGCCCTGTATCCCCCTGCGGAAGAATAAGCAAAAGAAACGAGGAGAGCGCCGCTCTCCTCATTTCTTATTACTTATTCCGCTGTTTCCGCCGCCTGTGCCAGCAGCCGGGCGGCAATGGGACCGGCGGCATCCGCGCCGCCGCCGCCGTTTTCCACCAGCACCACAAAGGCCAGGGGCAGATCCTCATCCGCCACGAACCCGGCGAACCACGCATGGGGGGACTGTCCGGGAGCCGCCTCGGCAGTGCCGGACTTGGCGCACACCGCCAGGGAGCCGAACATCCCCTGGCCATAGGTCTGCTGCACGTTGTTGCGCATCATGTCCCGCAGCACCCGGCAGGTGTCCGCGTCAAAGGGGGCCTTCAGCGACGGCGCGCCGTCCCCCGGCAGGGGAACGCCGTGCATGGTGGTCTCCTGATACACCAGCCGGGGCCCCACTGTTTTGCCCCCGGCCAGGGAGCCCAAAAACCTCAGGAACGCGCAGGGGTTCACCAGGTCGTCATACTGGCCCACGCCGGACCAGCCCAGGTCCGCCCCCTGCCCCACGGTGAACTGTCCCGCCGCCGCGCTGATGCCGCTGACGGAAAAGCCCTGGGTCAGCCCGGCCTTTTCCGCGTATTGGGCCAGGGTATCGCCTCCCAGCTCCACCGCCAGCTGCGCATAGGCGCAGTTGCAGGACCGGGCCAGGGCGTCATACAGGTCCATCTCCCCGTGGGCATAGGGGCAGGTAATCGTGCCGCCCTCCAGCTCCAGCCGCCCAGTGCAGGTGAAGTGCCGGTCCAGGGTCCCGTCCAGCTGCTCCAGGGCCGCGGCGGTGGTCACCAGCTTGAAGATGGAGCCCGGCGCAAAGGTGGAGGACAGCACCCGGTTCAGATACACGCCGTCATACCGGCTGTCCCCGTCCCGAATCTCCGGCGGGTCTGCCGGGTCAAAGGTGGGGCTGGACACCATGCACAGCACGTCGCCGGTGCGGTAGTTATACACCGCCACAGCCCCCTTGCGGCCGTTCAGGGCCTCCAGGGCGGCGGCGTTCAGCTCCGCGTCAATGGTCAGATGGACCTTGTGTCCTCCGGCGGAGGTACCCGTCAGGGGGTCAAAGCCCACCAGCCGCTGCCGCAGGGCCGCCTTGGCAGAGGTGGAGATGTTGTCGTCCCGGTCCCCCACCGCGTGCAGAGTGGCCCGGCGAATGGCGCCGTCCTCCGCCCAGGTGCCGGAGGCCCCGTCATACAGCACCAAGCCGTTCCGGTCCAGCACCTGGCCCAGGGCCAGCCGTCCCTCCTGATAGGCGTGGTCGTTGGCCGGGAAGGCGGCCCACTGCCCGCCCCGCACCACATAGCGCACGCAGAACAGCAAAATTCCCGCCGCCAGCACCGCCACCAGCGCCGCCAGCAGCATGGACCGCAGCTTTACCTGTTTCAAGACCGCCCCTCCTTCCCGAATATCTCGTCCACCGGGATCTCCGGCATATCCTCAAAGAACCCCTCCCGCTTCCGGGCGGGCTTCTCCGGCTTGTCCTCCGGCGATCTCTCCTCCGGCGGCAGCCGCACATCGGCGGCCTTCAGATAGGCCAGCAGCCCCCAGCAGGACAGCATGCTGGACCCGCCCATGGACACAAAGGGAAACGTAACGCCGGTCAGGGGCAGGATGTCCACCGCACCCAGCACGTTCAGAGAGGTCTGGAAGATCAGCATGGACGCCGCAGCGCAGGCGGCGATGGCATAGAAGCCGGACCGGGCACTGTCGCCGGACCGCAGGGCAAACACCGCCAGGGCCATCACCGCCCCCACGCACACCAGGGCCAGCAGCAGCCCGAACTCCTCGCTCACCACGCCGAACACCAGGTCCGTGTTGGCCGCCCCCACATATTTCAGCCACGCGTCCTCCGGCCCCGTGCCGAACAGGCCGCCGGACGCAGCAGCGGACATGGTGCGGCTCTGCTGATAGCCGGTGGTCTGGGTAAATTCCCAGGCATGCCGCCAGACGGTGAACCGCTGGGCCACATACGGCTTGAAGTGCAGCACCAGTCCCCCGGCAAAGCCCGCAGCCGCCGTCATCATCACGATGGAGGCCAGGTCCCCGGTCCGCAAAAAGGCAATGCACAGAAAGGCCACGAAAAACACCAGCGCCGTGCCAAAGTCACTCATCAGTGCCAGACATCCCACGCAATAGGCGGAAAACAGCACCGTGAAGATCAGGTTCCGCTTGGCAAAGAGCCGGTCCAGGGTAGCGGCCCCCGCCAGGATAAACGCCAGCTTCACCAGCTCCGACGGCTGGAAGGAAATGGGGCCCACCGATATCCAGTTCTTGGCTCCGAAAATGCGCTCCCCCATCACAACGTTGAAGGCCAGCAGTGCCGCCGCGGCCGCAGCCACCGGCCAGCGCAGCTTCACCGCCAGCTGCAGCCGCCCCAGCAGCCACACCAGCACGCAGTAGATGCCCATGCCCAGGGCCACCGCCGCCAGCTGCTTGTACAGAGCGCCCGGGTCCCAGGCGGCGGTGATGGCAAAGCCCACCGTGGCCAGCAGCAGCGCCAGGGTCTCCAGGTCAAACTGCCGCCGGTGCAGCCTCCGGCTGACGCCGTACAGCGCCCATCCCAGGCCGCACAGGCCGAAAAAGCCCGCGCTGACGGGATAGATGTTCTCCGCTCCGAAGCTCGGGGCAAACTGCCCCCACAGCAGCAGCTGGATAAACGTCAGCAGCCACAGACTGCCCACGGGGCTGGGCCGCTTTTTAGGCTGCCCGGTGTGCTGGGGCTGCTCCGACGGGAAGAAGAACAGCTCCACCCCGCCCAGGGCGATGGAGTCCCCGGGGTTCAGATTGGCAGGCTCCAGCGTCCGCTTTCCGTTCAGCAGCACCCCGCTGCTGCGGTTGATGGGGTCGACCCGCCATATCCCGCCGTCGTCCCGCTGCAAAATGGCGTGTGTCCGGGACACGGAGGGAAAATTCACCCGGATATCCGCCCGCCGGGCTCGGCCGATGACGTTCTCCCAGTGATACAGCTCGTACCGCGCGCCGTTAGACAGGGTCACAAAGCCCCAGCTCTCCCGGTCCCGGCCCCGGAACAGGGACTTGCAGCACCGCACCAGCAGCCACACCGCCAGCCCGGCGGTCACGCCCCGGAACAGCCACAGGATCACCGGCAGCGCCGGGGAAATATATTGTTGCAGAAATGCCGTCATAGTTTACGCTCCACTTCGGTCCGTTGTCTTTCGCGTCATGTCTATCATACCATTTTTGTCCGGAAAAGCAACCTTGTTTAAGGATTATTTAACCACAGCCGCCGCTTTCTGTGGTATAATCAGCCTGACTATAAGGGAGGAGTGGTTCTCATGACCATCCAAAAACGATTGGCCCGGTCCAACATCGCCATGCTGGCGATTCCCCTGATAACGGCGGCGGTTCTCGGCGTGGCCATCGGCGAGCTGGTCTACCGCCCGGGCATGGGGGCATGGGACCGTCTGGCGGCACTCCGGCGCGCCAGACAGACGCGGCCCTGACCATGCTTCGGCTATCCGGCAAGCAAAAACCTCCGGCCTGGCCGGAGGTTTTTGCTTCATATTTTCATTCCGGCTGGGTCAGGATCACCAGCTCGCCGTCCTGCTGATAAACGGTATAGTCCGCCTGGGCCGGGATGCCGGTGTCCTCCACCGCCCCGCTGCGCAGATCCACCACGCAGAGCCGTCCGTCCACCAGACGGGTGGCATAGCGGCTTCCGTAATGGAACTGGATGCCGTCCTCCTGCCGGGCCTGCACATACAGAGGCGCGTCACAGACGGTCTGCTCCCACCGGCCGCCGTGGTACAGGTACACATCCGTCCGGGCCTCCGTGTCCTTGGTCCAGCTGTCGGAAAGGAACAGCAGGATATCGTCCCCATCCCAGCGGACGCCCACGGCGCCCCGGGGCGTCTCCCCGGCGCAGCTCCGGGCCAGGTCCACCAGCTGCTGCCCGTCGCAGAGGTAAGGCGCCTCGTAAAAGCCGTCCCCGTCCTCCACTCTTGCCAGGAACACCGCCCGGGTCAGGTCCGGCGTCAGCTCCAGCTGGCGCAGCTCCAGCCCCTGCAGCTGCCCGGGAAAGAGCCACTCCAGGGTATTCTCCCCCAGCCGGGCCAGGGCATAGCGGCCGTGCTCCATCCGGTCCTGGCCGGGCACCAGCACCGTCACCGCCGTGGTGCAGCCCCGGATGGGCTCCACCACCACCCGGGCGTCCTCCGGCTGCCGGACATAGACCTCCCCCCGGAACACGCACCAAAGGAAGTCCACCGTCAGCTCCTGCTCCCCGTCGGGCAGGGTCCCGGAAAAAGTCTCCGTGACCAAAGGGGACCGGTCCGCGCCGCCGTCCTCCAGGTAAAAGCCCGCCTCGCTGCAGTGGATCGTCTCCGCCCGCAGCCGCGGAAGGTCCGCATCGCCGCCGGTCCAGTATGCGGCAGGGACTGCGTCTCCGTCCGGTGTCTCCTGCCCCGCCCCGCAGGCCGTCAGCAGCAGGCAAAGCCCCAGCAGCAGGCAGATTCCGTACTTTCTCATGTCGCCGCCTCCTTTGTCGTTGGATACCGTTGGTTTTGAAGGTTTCTATTTACTTACAGCAGGATGTCTGTCAGGTCGTCGAACACCTGGGACTTGGTGACCACCACCACATGGTCCCCCTCCTGGATGGTGGTGAGACCGCCGGGGATGATGATCTTGTTTTCCCGGGCAATGGCCGCCAGCAGCACGCCCTTTTTCAGGGTCAGATCCTTCAGGGGTTTGTCCAGCACCGACCGGCTGGAGGCCGTGGCGGTAAATTCCAACGCCTCCACGGAGCCGTCCAGCATTTTGTAAAGGCTCTCCACGGTGCTGCCCTGGGAGTTGGCCAGGGCCCGGACATAGCGGGTGATCTGGTTGGAGGTCAGGTCCTTGGGGCTGATGATGCTGCCCAGCTTCGTCTCCTGCACCAGGTCCATGTAGTTGGGACGGGTCATCTTGGTCAGCACCTTGGGCACCCCGGCCCGCTGGGCCGTCAGCGCCATCAGCAGGTTCTCCTCGTCCCGGTCCGTCAGCGCCACAAAGGCGTCAGTCTCGAAAATGTTCTCGCTTTCGATCAGGTCGGCGTCGGTGCCGTCGCCCTCGATGATCATGGCCCCGGGCAGCTCGGCGGACAGACGCAGGCACTTGTCGTGCTTCATCTCCACGATCCGGACCTTGGTATTGCTGCGGGCCAGCTCCCAGGTCAGGTACATGGTGATGCGGCTGCCGCCCAGGATGGACACGTTCTTCACCTTCTGCAGGGTGCGTCCGATGCCCCGCAGCATCTTCTGCAGCTCCGCCTTGGTGCCCACCATGTACAGCTTGTCCCCGCTGCGGGGCACAAAGGAGCCGTCGGGGATGATGATGTCGTCCCCCCGGTGGGCGGCGCAGATCAGCACCTCCGCCAGGCGGTTGCGATGGAAATCGTTCAGGGACACCCCCGCCAGGGAGTCCTCTTCCGTCACCCGGAAGCCGATCATGTCGATGCGCCCTCCGGCGAAGGGTTCCACCGAGAAGGCCGCCGGAAAGCTCAGGATCCGGGCGATCTCCTGGGCCGCCCCCAGGTCGGGATTGATCAGCATATCCAGGCCGATCTCCCGCTTCAGCATCCCGGCGTCCCGGCGATACTCCGGGTTCCGGACCCGGGCGATGGTGTGCTGCGCCCCCAGCTTTTTGGCGATCAGGCAGCACACCAGGTTCGTCTCGTCCAGATTGGTCACGGCGATGACCAGGTCCGCGCCGCGGACCCCCGCCGCGTCCAGCACGCTGATGCTGGCGCCGTTACCCTCCACGCACATCACGTCCAGGGTGCTGTCGGCCCGGTGCAGGGCCGCGGCGTCGTCGTCCACGATGGTGATGTCGTGATCCTCCACCGCCAGCTGCCGGGCAATGGCATAGCCCACCTTGCCGTTGCCCACAATGATGATCTTCATGCTTGCTCCTCTCCGCTGCTCTCCGGCAGCCGGCTGCGCCTGCGGCGCAGTATCACGGCGCTGTACTCCGCGCCCATAATCAGCACCGTGCCGCTCATATAGAGCCACAGCAGCACCACCACAACCGTGGCAATGGAGCCGTACAGCACGGAATAATTGGCAAAATTCTCCACATAATACGAAAAGGCCAGGGACAGGACCATCCACGCCGCCAGGGAGATGCCCACCCCGGGAGCCACTTCCTTCAAAGGCCGCCGCTGCCCCCGTGCCAGCATATACAGCACCGTCAGCATCAGGAACATCACCACGCCCAGAACGATAAACCGCAGATAGCTCCACAGGTCGATGAACCCCGCCGGCAGCTCGATGAGGCCGGAGAGAAACTCCAGCGCCCGGCGGCCCACCGTGACCAGCAGCAGCGTCAGTCCGATGGTCAGGATCAGCCACACGGTGAACAGCAGAATCCCCAGCTGATTGACCAGCATTTTCCGGGGCGGACCCAGGCCGAAGGCCTTGCGCAGGGAGTGCAGCAGGCAGCTGGTGGCCCGCATGGGGAACCAGACGGAGAAAATCAGGCTGAACCACAGCAGCTGGCGGCTGGCGTTGGCGGACACATATTCAAGATACGACTCCAGCACCGACATCACGTCCGCCGGAACGATCTGGGACAGCACCTGGGTCACGCTGTCCACGTCCAGTTTCAGGATGCCCAGCAGGGTGCTGATGAACACCAGCAGCGGGAACAGCGCAAACAGCAGGTAATAGGTCAGGGCCGCGCTGTCCCGGCCCACGTCATGCAGATAATACCGGCGCACCAGCTGCACCGTGATTTGCCCCGCAGCCGTCCGGGGCGACCACTTTTTCTTCACAGGAGCCCTCCCCCCTATCCTGTATAGTGTATCACACAGGTGCCCAAATGAAAAGAGGAAATTGCCCCCATACGGATTTATTTATAGCGGCAGATTGTAAAAAAATTATTATTTTTCACGTTTCCCTATTGCGATTTCTCGTACGGCTTGTTATAATTAGTTTATCCGGAAGCAAAGCTGCTTCTGGAATCTACAGTAAAGAGGGTCGAATTATGGACAAACTTACCAACATCGTACGGGACGAAATTTCCCGCCAGTACAAGAGCGTCCGGCAGTTTGCTTTTGCAGTTGGCATTCCTCTGTCCACCATCAACAGCGCACTGCACAACGGCATCGGCGGTTCTTCGTTTGACACGGTGGTCCAGATTTGCCGCACACTGGGCATCTGCGCCCTGGGCGAGGAGAACATCCACCTGACGGAGGACACCCAGCGGATCCTGGACCAGTACGCCAAGCTGGACGACTATGGCCGCCACACCATCGCCTCCGTGATACAGGTAGAGTATGACCGCTGCACCAAGACGTTTGAGGATGGCTCCGACCTGCGGGGCGGCTATTCCAGCGTCAATCTGTCTGCCCCCGTTGCCAACGACGAGCCCGTCTCCATGAACGTGCTGGCCAGCCGCGAGGACTGAGTGGATCCCCATAATTGCATAAAATAAGAGCTTCCGGCCGCGCCGGGAGCTCTTATTTTATACGTTTCATCCAAAAATTTACCTGATTTTTGGCGGGCACGCAGCAAAAAGCGGTTGATATTTCGCAGTGTACCTGTTATAATAGAGTGTAATTAGCGGAACAGCGGCGCTTTATCGTGTAAAATTGCCCGCAGCCGCTCTATCCTTTCAGATGGGAGAAAGATGCATGAAAGTGATCCAAAAATCCGGCGCCTGGCTGTGGGCGCTGCTGGCGGCCCTCCTGCTGACGGTGCTGCTGACAGCCACGGCCTTCGCCGGAGACAACGATTTCCGCTGCTGGACCGTGGACGCCCGGCAGTGGACCAACCAGGGCTGCCGGTCCGAGCAGGACGGGGTGTGGTACCTGTTCCTGCCCCAGGACGAAAGCCCGGCGGACACGGTTCTGTCCTTCAGCGGCAGGGTAACGGCGGCCTCCGCCGGCGCCCTGGACCGGGAGGGCGGCACCCTGACCGGGGCCTTCGCCGACCGTGACCGGGTGACCCTGACCCTGGAGGGCGGCAGAACCGAGACGGTGTGCCTGCGGCAGAGCAGTCTGCCCAGCCTGCGGCTGACCCTCAACGGTACCACCCTGGACCAGATCCACCAGGACAAGGATGTGAAGTATCCCGGCAACGACCTGGTGCTGACGGACGGGGACGACGTCCTCACCGGCGCCGTGGAGATCAAGGGCCGGGGCAACTCCACCTGGCGGGAATACGCCAAAAAGCCCTACCAGATCAAGTTCAGCAAAAAGACCTCCGTGCTGGGCATGCCCGCCGCCAAGAAGTGGATTCTGCTGGCCAACGCCTCCGACGACAGCATGATCCGCACCCGGCTGGTGTATGACGCGGCGGAGCAGATGGACTTCCCCTTCGTGACGGAATATCAATATGTGGACCTGTGGATAGACGGCCAGTACCTGGGCGTGTACCTGCTGGGCGAAAAGGCCGAGATCGGCAAGGGCCGCCTGAACCTGCAGGACCCCGCCGGGGCCATGTTCGAGCTGGACAACGGCTTCGCCACGGACGAGGACCACTATTTCTTCGAGGGCCGACTGAACAGCTACTTCGCCCTGAAGGAGATCGTGGAGGAAGACGACGAACACATTCAGCAGGCCATGACCAATTTCCAGACGGCCATGACCCGCCTGACCACGGCGCTGACCTCCCAGGGCTGGGAGAACCTGTCCCTTTCCCAGCTCAACGCCATGATCGACGTGGACTCCCTGGCCCGCTACTATCTGATGAACGAGTACGTTCTCAACGGCGAGTCCTTCTTCACCAGCTTCTTCTGGTATCAGGACGGCGCGTCCGATGTGCTGCATGTGGGCCCCCTGTGGGACTTTGACACCTGTATGGGCAACAAAAACGAAAAGGTCACCGACTACAACGCCAGCAGCACCTCTGTGCTGATGAAGAAGATGCTGAACATCCCGGCATTTTACCAGCGGGTGCAGGAGCTGTACACCCGGTATAAGCCGGTGCTCACCGGCATGGCCGGTCAGGTGGACGGTCTGCGGGACGAGATCGGCGTCTCCGCCGACCTGAATTACCTGCGCTGGAGCACCCTGGGCACCGCCAATCCCAAGCCCGGCGGAACCCCCTTCGCCCCCACCTATGACGAGGCCCTCAGCCGGGTGCGCACCTGGCTCACCGGCCGGGCCAATGCCTTTACCCCCACCGTGCGCCCCCAGCAGCTGGGGTACTACTTCAACGCCAGCCGCACGGTGATGTACCTGACCTACTCCGCTCCCAGCCAGACCTCCCTGCGCTTCGCCGTCTGGGGCCAGCAGGACGGCCAGAACGACCTGCACTGGTATCAGGCCAAGCAGCAGGACGGCCGCTGGGTGGCCGAGGTGCCCCTGGTCAACCACCAGGAAACCGGCACCTATATGGTCCATGTCTACAATCAGAACGGCCTGCCCCAGGGGCTGCTGGACCACGGCACCGTGGTGGTGGACAACCTGGTGCAGCCGGAGAAGCCCGCCCTGAAGGCGGCCCTGTCCGCTGACGGACGGTATCTGAACCTGACCCTCACCGGCGGCAGCGACCTGACCCAGGTTTGGTTCCCCACCTGGAGCGAGAAGAACGGCCAGGATGACCTCCAGTGGTACGAGGCCAAGAAGCAGGCCGACGGCTCCTGGACCTATTCCGTGGCCCTGTCCCGCCACAACACCACCGGCACCTATTTCATCCACGCCTACGGCAACAACAAGAAGAACCTGGTGGCCCACACCACCGCCTATGTGGAGAAGATCCCCGGGCCGGAGATGAAGGCCGCCCTGTCCGCCGACGGGCGGTATCTGGACGTGACCCTGACGGGCCGCGGCGACCTGACCCAGGTCTGGTTCCCCACCTGGAGCCAGGTCAACGGCCAGGACGACCTGCGCTGGCACGAGGCCGCCAGGCAGGCCGACGGCTCCTGGACCTGCCGCATTGCCCTGTCGGACCACTCCGGCACCGGCGTCTACTTCATCCACGCTTACGGCAACACCAAGAAGAACCTGGTGGCCCACACCACCGTTACCGTACCTCAGGCTTCCCAGCCCGAACAGCCCCCCCAGCCGGTCCGCTCCGGCATGCAGGCGGTGCTGTCCGCCGATGGCCGGTACCTGGACGTGACCCTGGCGGGCCGCAGCGACCTGACGAAGGTCTGGTTCCCCACCTGGAGCGCCGTGAACGGTCAGGACGATCTGCGCTGGTACGAGGCCACCAAGCAGCCGGACGGCTCCTGGACCTGCCGGGTGCCTCTGGCCAACCACAAGAGCGCGGGAGGCTTCTTCCTCCACGCCTATGGCAACAATAAGAAGAACCTGGTGGCCCACACCACCGCCTCCGTGTCCCAGGTGGTGTCCCCCCAGGTATGGACCCGCCTCCACGACGGCGGCCGCTACATGACCGTGACCCTGACGGGCCGCAGCGATCTGACGAAGGTCTGGTTCCCCACCTGGGGCGCAGCCAACGGTCAGGACGACCTGCAGTGGTACCAGGCGGTCAGGCAGTCCAACGGCGACTGGTCCTATACCGTGAACCTGTCCCAGCACCGGGACAAGGGCACTTACTTCATCCATGTCTACGGCAATACCAGGCAGAACCTGGTGGCCCACACCACCGCCTATGTAAGCTGAAAGGAGGGACCGCACCCCGGAGAGATCACCCCGATCAAGTGTTGGAAATCAAACTGTAACGGAGGAAAAAGATGAAAAGAGCACTATCACTGCTTCTGGCGCTGCTGATGGCAGCCAGTCTGGTCATGCCCCAGGCCTGGGCCGCCGGGCTCCAGGAGCCGGAGCCGGACGCTGTCGTCCAGCAGACGCAGCCCAACACCGCCGAACCCGACGCCCGGCAGCCCCAGGCGGAGGTCCAGTCCGGCAACGCCGCGGGACTGACTCCCATCACCCGCACCAAGAATGCCGTGGCCAGCGGCGTGACCCTGGAAAAGGTGGTCATGCGCAACGTCAACGGCAGCCAGGTGGTGGGCTACCTTTCGGAGATCGACCTGTCCAAGGACGTGACCCTGAAGGCCAGCTACACCGGATATTACTATGACGGCAGCACCGCCGCCCAGCGCAAGGCCATGGTGGACGGCGGAAAGCTGAAATGGGAGATGTCCCAGACCACCGCCCAGGCCGCTGCCTACGGACGGGCCTCGGATACCGAGGGCCGCGTGGTCCTGGCCACCAACGCCGACTACTACAATATGCAGACCGGCGCGCCCACCGGCTACCTCATTATGGAGGGCAACCTGGTAAAAACCGGTAATGAGCCCTTCTTCGCCATTCTGAAGGACGGCTCCGCCGTCATTCGCCCCGCCGGCAGCGACACCTCCGACGTGGTGGAGGCCGTTTCCGGCCCCTATATGCTGGTGGAAAACGGCCAGATCGTCCCCGGCCTGGACCAGGGCGACCGCATGCCCCGCAACAGCGTGGGCATCCGTGCCGACGGCTCCGTGGTGTTCTTCGAGGCCGACGGCCGCCAGGAGCCCATGTCCATCGGCATGAGCATGTATGAGGTGGCCAGCTTCCTGAAGGACGCCGGCTGCGTCACCGCCATCTATCTGGACGGCGGCGGCTCCGCCACCGTGGCCGCCCGCTATGAGGGCACCGACGAGCTGCTGGTGCGCAACAGCCCCAGCGACGGCCTGGAGCGCACCGTGTCCGACGCCCTGCTGGTGGTGTCCACCGCCCGCTTCGACGGCGACTTCGACCATGCCTCCGTCAGCCCCCAGAATGAGCTCTATACCCCCGGCAGCCAGGTGGCCTTCACGGCCCTGGGCGCTGACTCCGCAGGCGGCGCGGCCGACCTGCCGGAAAGCGGCCTGACCTGGGTGCTGGACACCCCCGCCGCCGGGCGGATCGACGCCTCCACCGGCGTGTTCACCGCCGCCAAGGGCTATGTGGGCGAGGTCCGGGTCCGCCTGACCTATCAGGGGCAGGACGTTGGCTCCGCCTCCGTCACCATCGCCGAGCCCGACCAGGTGTATTTCTCCGGCAAGAGCCTGTCCCTGGACTATGACAAGACCAGCGACCTGGGCCTCACCGTCAAAAGCAGCCTGCGGGATATCCACTATCACGACGGCGACTTTACCTGGACCATCCGGCCTCTGACCGAGGGCACCACCGCCGCCGACATCGGCACCATCGTGGACAACCGACTCCACACGGCGGCCAAGGCCAGCCAGACCCGCAAGGCGGAGATCACCGTCACCTACACCAAGGCCAACGGCCAGAAGCTCACCGACACCGTCACCGTGGAAATCGGCAAAATGCCCACCATCCTCCTGGATTTCGAGGATGAAAGCTCCAAGTCCGGCGTGAACGTGGGTGCCAACGCCGTGTGGGGCAACCTGAATAGCTTTTCCGGTCACAGCGCCCATAATCTGCCCGGCGTCAGCGACGCGGGCTTCGGCGTGGCCGGTCAGGTCAGCAAGGATCCCAACGGTCTGGACATCCCTTACGGGCCCATTACCGATTTCGGCCTGGCATGCCCCGACTTTATCAGCAGCAACGCGGAATGGGACTGCAACTCCGCCGGCGCACCCTACAGCTGGGACTGCGCCCAGGACCCCGCCACCCTGTTCCGCTCCATGGGCTATGAATACTATGTGGGCGCCATCGCCACCGCCCAGGAGGGCGCGTGGGATATGTACGCCCGCCGGGTAGGCTCCGATGAAGGCCCCGTGCGCTTCGGCCAGAAGTCCCTGGAGTATCATTACGACTATACCAAGATCTCCGGCACCAACAACACCAACGAGTATCTCCGCTACAGCGGCGAGGACGTGGTCATCGAGGGCAAGCCCACCGCCCTGGGCATGTGGGTCTACGCCCCCGAGGGCACGCCCAACTACTGGCTGTCCACCAGCGTGTCCTACTGGAACGGGGAAAAGTATGTCACCACCAGCCTGCTGCACCTGAAGACCACCACTGTCAACGCCGCCGGCCAGACCGTGGAGACCACCACCCAGTATACCGGCATCAACTGGACCGGCTGGAAGTATGTGGAGGCAGACCTCAGCAGCGTGTATGACAAGGCCCAGGATGTGGAGAATCACCCCCTGAAGATCACCGCCGGTCAGGTGCTGCTGTGGACCATCATCATCGAGGGCGGCACCGGCGACGTGGACGGCAACAAGATCACCTGCGGCTCCCGTGCCGCCGGCAGCCTGTATGTGGACAACATCCGCGCGGTATACGGTACCACCGCCGACGACCTGGAGAACCCCGTCATCACCTCCGTCCGGGGCGGCAGCTCCTCCCTCACCGGCTATTCCGACCTGACGGAGCTGGCCGAGGACGGTTCCACCGTCCTGACGGACAATGAGCTGCAATTCTTTACCGGGTATTATGATCCCCAGGGTGAGAACCGCACCGGCGTGTCCGCCGAGAACACCGTTATCACCATCGACGGCCAGGATATCCGGAACTTCGCCAACACCGACCAGGCCGTTACCGGCACCGTGACACTGCCCAATGGCCGCCACAGCATTAAGGTGGAGATCATGGACGGCTTCGGCAACCGGGCCAGCGTCACCCGCTCCTTCACCGTGAAGGGCACCGCCAATATCCCCACCGTGACCCTGGACACCCCGTCCTATGCCCTGGTGGGCGAGAACTATGTGGTGTCCGTCACCTCCCCCAACGCCGGTAAGATCGACTCCGTCACCGCGCACATCGTGTACGGCAACGTGGACCTGTTCGACACCGACGAAAACGGCGGCAAGGGCGCCTTCAACACATGCGCCTCCCTGGCCTACGGCTCCGGCTTCCAGGGCTCCAGCTCTGCCGCCCGCCGCACCACCACCGAAAAGACCGTCACCGTGAATATGACCCGCACGGGCTCTGCCGGGAAGGACCTGTTCACCTTCACCATGCCCATGCCCGCCGGGGCCACGGCGCTGGACAGCCTGCCCATCTCCGTCACCGTGACCTACACCTGTGACGGCGTCACCTACACCACCTCCACCGGCAGCCTGCGTCTGCCCATGCAGGGCTACTACACCGTCACCTCCGACATCATGGTGGAGGGCGCGGCAGCGGCCCGGCTGTATGTGAAGGACATCAACGGCAAGGCCGCCTCCGGTGTGGACCTGTATGTGGGCGACACCCGCATCGGCACCACCAACGCCTCCGGCCAGGTCAGCACCGACTACTTCAGCAACCTCTCCGCCGGCTCCCGTACCGGCGTCACCGCCCGGAAGGACAATCACCGTTCCTTTGAAACGGTCATCGTCACCCGCCGGGCCGGCGGCAGCACCGATGGTATGCCCAGCTTCGTGCAGCTCAACGCCACCCCCAATGCCCAGAGCTGCCAGAACATCACCTGGGTCACCAATCCCCTGACGGCCCAGGCCAAGGCCACCGTCCAGTACTGCCAGCAGAGCAGCTTCAAGGGCAGCTTCCCCTCCAGTGCCCAGGGTCAGGTGACCCTCCGGGAGTTCACCACCTCCGGCGACGCGGCCTATGTCAGCTCCGTGTCCCTGACCGGCCTGAAGCCCGGCACCACCTACGTCTATCGGGTGGGTGACGGCAGCAAGTGGTCTGAAAACATGACCTTCACCACCAGCCAGCCCAGCGCGGACACCACCCGCTTCTTCGTCATCGGCGATACCCAGCTCTCCGGCAACGCCGAGAGCGATCAGGAGGAGATCCGGCTGATGAACGCCATTGCCGCCAATATCAACGGCCAGTCCATGAACTTCGGCATCCAGACCGGCGACTTTGTGGACAACGGCGGCAACCTGGGCCAGTGGAGCGAGATCCTGGACGTGTTCTCCCGGAACTACGCCGACATCCCCGTGGTGCAGGTCATGGGCAACCATGAGTACTACGGCGACCTGTCCGGCGGCAACGCCGCCAGCCTGTGGACCCTGCCCGACCGGCTGTACTACTCCGTGGAATACGGCGACGTGTACGTGGCGGTCATCAACTTCGCCGCCAACCTGGAGGATGCCTGCCAGTGGCTGATCCAGGACGCCGCCAAGTCCGACTGCACCTGGAAGGTGCTGGCGGTCCACCAGCCCGCGTACTATACCAATCCCAACGGCAGCAGCGAGGCCTTCAACCGCTATATCCCCGCCGCCGCTGAGGCCGCCGGCATCAACGTGGTGTTCTCCGGCCATGACCACAGCTATGCCCGCACCATGGTCCTCAAGAACGGCCAGCCCGTGTCCGAGACCGCCCAGAATGGCCGCCTGCCCGCCACCTACGGCAAGGGCGTGCTGTACTACATCTGCGGCGACCTGGGCGAAAAGTCCCGCAACACCGAGTACAAGGCCGTCAACAACCCCGACTTCCACTTTGCCCAGGTGTCCCAGGAGTATGACTCCCTGTACCTGGCCGTGGAGGCCACCGCCGACGCCATGACCGTCCGCACCTACTCCGTCAGCGCCGAGGGCGCCCAGTCCCTGCTGGATACCTACACCATGCGGGTGCCCGCCTCCGTATGCCGCGACAAGGGCCACGACTTCTCCGGCGACACCGTATACGTCCGTGACGGCAAGCTGGTCTGCTCCTTCTGCGGCCAGACCGTGGAGCTGAAGGACTCCGGCTACACCGGCTGGGCCCGGGACGAGGCCACCGGCCTGCGGATGTACAGCTATAACAACGCCTGGCACACCGGCTGGTTCATCATCGACCCCGAGGTGTATTGCTTCGACAGCAATGGCATCGCCTACGATGGCCGGGTCACCCTGTACGGCAAGCAGTTCGTCTTTGACGACGGCGTGGTGGTCAGCGGCCCCACGGGCTTCGTCAAGCGGGACGATGGCAAAACCCTATACTTCGAGAATGGCCGCATCGCCTCCGGCTGGAAGGACATCGGCGACGCCACCTATTACTTCGAGACCTCCGACCTGGGCGATGACTTCGGCGTCATGTACACCGGCCGCCGCCTGATCGGCAAGACCTGGTACGAATTTGGCAGCGACGGCCGCCTGTATCAGCTGCTGCGGGGCCGCATGTCCGCCGACGAAAAGGAGATCGTGGTCACCATCACGCCTCCCGCCGGTCAGGGCAGGAACTACAGCAATATTATGGCCGCCGCCTGGAGCCAGCAGGACGGCCAGGACGACCTGGTCTGGTACAATGCCACCGCCAACGGCGACGGCACCTACACCATCCGGGTCCCCATGTGCAAATACAACGTGGTGGGCCGGTATCTGGTCCATGTGTATAACCACGGCATCCACGGCCAGCTGCTGGGCGGTCTGACCTTCCAGAACACCCACGTGGTGGGCCACACCGACACCGTGGCCAGTGATTCCAGCACCTGCGTCAGCGCAGGTCAGGTGAAGTACGTCTGCCGCTACTGCGGCGCGTCCCACACCTCCAGCACCCCCGCCAAGCGCCACACCGTCTCCGCCGTGGTGGACGGCGAATGCCGCACCATGACGGTAACCATGGACGCCGGCAACGGCCACGCCCACTCCAACGTCCGCTTCGCCGTGTGGAGCAGCGTAAACGGCCAGGATGACCTGACCTGGTACACCGCCAAGAAGAACGCCAGCGGCCAGTGGACCTACACCGTGCCTCTGGTGAACCACAACAGCACCGGCACCTACTTCATCCACGCCTACTCCTCCGACTCCGGCCAGAACCGGCTCATCGGCAACACCACCGCCCAGGTGGCGAAGCTCCCGGCTCCCGACACCGTCACGGCCCAGGTGTCCGACAACTGCCGCACCATGTCCATCCGGCTGGATACCGCCCACAGCTACAGCGGCATCCGCTTCGCCGTGTGGAGCAGCGCCGGCGGCCAGGACGACCTGGTTTGGTACACCGCCAAGAACGGCGGCAGCGGCAGCTGGACCTATGACGTGGATCTGGCCCGCCACAACACCACCGGCACCTACTTCATCCATGTCTACAGCGGCAATAAGCTGGTGGCCCACACCACCGCCCAGGTCAAGAGCCTGCCCGCTCCCGCCCCCGGCGTCAAGCCCGGCCTGACGGCTGCCGTCTCCGCCGATAACGCCGCCATGGAGCTGGCCCTGACCACCACCGCCAAGTATGGCAAGGTCCGCTTCGCCGTGTGGAGCAGCGCCAACGGTCAGGACGACCTGGTCTGGTACGATGGCCGCCTCACCGGCAGCACCTGGTCCGCCGGTGTAAAGCTGTTGAATCACAAGACCCTGGGCGGCTACTTCATCCACGTCTATGCCGACGGCAAGCTGGTGGCCCACACCACCGCCAATGTCTACGGTATGCCGCCTCAGCAGAGCGCCCAGGCCATCGTCACCGACGACTCCAACTGGATGAAGCTGCGGCTCTACAGCGCCACCGGCTACAGCAGCATCCGCTTCGCCGTGTGGAGCAGCGCCGGCGGCCAGGATGATCTGGTCTGGTACAAGGGTGAGAACATCGGCGGCGCCTGGGTGGCTGCGGCTGACCTGACCCGCCACAACACCACCGGCACCTACTTCATCCACATCTATTCCGGGAACAAGCTGGTGGCCCACACCACCGTCACCGTGAAGTCCCTGCCCAGCCGGTAAGGACGGTTCCCCCCTTAACCCCATAGGCAAAATCAGCCCCCGCAGGCAAATGCCTGCGGGGGCTGAGCTTTATCTCACATTTTATTTTCCTGCCAGCTTTTTCACCAGTTGGCCGTCCGGTACAGCATATATTGTCTGATAGGTGGTGTACACCACCATGCCTGGCCGGGACCCGGCGGGCTTTTTCACATACCGCACCGGGGTATAGTCCACCGGCACCTTTCCGGCCTCCCGGCCCTGGGAATAGTATGCCGCCAGGCACGCCGCCTCATACAGGCTGGTCTCGTCCGGCTCCCGCCCGCCGGTACACAGGATCACATGGGAGCCGTGGATCTTCTGGGTGTGGAGCCAGATGTCCCGGCGGTCGGCGTCCTTGGCGGTGAGGCGGTCGTTCTGCCGGTTGCTGCGTCCCACCAGGATTCTCAGTCCGGCGGAGGAGGTAAACTGCCTGGGCTTGGAGGCCCGCTGGAACCCCGGCTGCTTTTTGCCCCGGTTTTTCAGATAGCCGCCGCTCTCCAGCTCGGCGCGGATGTCGTTGAAATCCTGCTCCGCCTCCGCCTGGGACAGCTCCTGCACCACGCTCTCCAGGTACGTCAGCTCCTCCCGGCCCTTTTCCAGCTGCTCCGTCAGCACCCTCTCGGCGGTTTTCGCCTTGGCGTACTGCTTGAAGTACCGGGCGGCATTCTCCTGGGGCCCCAGGCGCACATCCAGCGGGATGTTGACCGGCGGGCAGCCGTCCTCATAGTAGTTTTCCGCTGTCAGGCGGCTCATGCCCCGCTCCATGCGGTAGAGGTTGGCGGTGATGAGCTCGCCGGATATCCGGAGCCTTTCCCGGTCCCGGGTGGCGGCCAGCTCCTTCTCCTGGGCCGCCAGCTTCCGGCGCACCCGGTCCCGGGCGGCGGAGGCGGACTTCATCAGGTCCTGACCCTTCTGCCGGACCCGGTCCGCCTGGTCCCGGCCCTCATAAAATTCGTCCAACAGGCTGCCGAAGCTGTCGAAGCTCTCCTGCTCCACGGCAGCGCCGTACTGGGTGATGGGGCAATAGGTGAAATCCGCCGACCGGCCGGCCCGTCGCAGCAGGGTGGGCGTAAAATCCCCCCGGGTGATTTTGTCCCGCCAAAGAACGAAGCTGTCCCACAATTTCCCGCCCCTGTCCCGGGACAGGCCGGCGTCCACAGACCCATATGCGGCACAAACCAGCTCCCGGGCCAGCAGCGGCGGCAGAGCCGTGAAGGTGTCCAGCAGCCAGCCGTCCAGCGGCGCGCCCTCCGGCAGGGCGGAAAGCAGCTCCAAAAACTCCTCCCGGCCGATCTCCAGTGGAGAGCGCTTTTCCTGCCGGGGCGGCAGGTGATAGAACAGACCCGGCAGCACCTGCCGCTGCTGGGACATCTCGAAATCCACCCGCCGCAGGCAGTCGGTGATGCGTCCCTGGTGATCCACCAGGATCAGGTTGGCATGGCGGGGCATGGCCTCCAGAATCAGCCGCCAGGGCCGCTGCTCTCCCAGCTCGTCCGCCGCCTGTATGTGCAGCGTCACCACCCGCTCCAGGGGCTCCTGCTCCACGGACACGATGCGCCCTCCCGCCAGGTGCTTGCGCAGCAGCATGCAGAACATAGGCGGCTGGGAGGGATTGTCCCGCAGCAGAGCCGTCAGGTGCAGGCGGGGCTGGGTGGCTCCGGCGCACAGCAGCAGCCGCCGCCCGCCCCGCAGCAGCAGCACCACCTGATCCCGGGCAGGCTGCTGGATTTTCTCGATGCGGGTGTTTTCCACCTGGGCGGCGGTCTCCCGGACCACGGCGCTCAGGCAAATGGCGTCCAGCGGCATATTACTCTCCCTCCATCATCCGGCAGAACAGCTGGTTGACCCGGTCGTGTCTGCCCTGTAAATACAGGTATCCCAGCAGGGCCTCCAGGGCCGTGGCCTGCTGATACTGGGCCCGGCTGGCATGGGCCGGGATGGAATGGACGTTGGCGTTGCGGCCCCGGCGGAACACGTCCTGCTCCTCCTGGGTCAGCAGGGGAAGAATTTTCTCCGCCAGCTCCGCCTGCCGGGGGGCGCACACCAGGGCCACCGCGGCCCGGTGCAGGCCCTTTCCCGTGGCCTTGCCCCCGGCACACAGCCAGGTGCGCACCAGCAGCTCATACACCGCGTCGCCTATATGGGCCAGGCCGATGGAGCTGATGCTGCGGATCTGTTCCGGCGGCAGCTGCACGGCAAAATAATCAGTCATGGTATTTGCTCCTTAATGGTTTCGTTACGCAATATCAGTCCTTGGCGGCCAGCCAGTTGCGGCCGGTGTGGGCCTCCGCCAGCAGGGGGACGGACAGCTCCGCCACGCCCTGCATCTCCTGCTGCAAAAGGGCCTCCACCCGGGGGGCCTCCTCCTCCGGACACTCCACAATCAGCTCATCGTGGACCTGCATGATCAGCCGGGCCTCCAGGCCCTCCGCCGCCAGGCGGCGGTGGACCCGCACCATGGCCAGCTTGATGATGTCCGCCGCCGTGCCCTGGATGGGCATGTTCAGGGCCACCCGTTCGCCGAAGGACCGCATGTTGAAATTGGTGCTTTTCAGCTCCGGCAGGGCCCGGCGGCGGTGCCACAGGGTCTCCACATAGCCCCGCTCCCGGGCCTGGGACACCACCTGCTCCATATACTGCCTCACACCGGTATAGGTGGCAAAATACCGTTCCATATACTCCTTGGCCTCCGCCACGGTGACGCCGATGTCCTGGGACAGGGAGAAGGCGGAGATGCCGTAGACAATGCCGAAGTTCACGGCCTTGGCCCGGGAACGCATCTGATGGGTCACCTGGTCCTGGGGCACATGGAACACCCGGGCGGCGGTGACGGTGTGGAAGTCCTCCCCGGACAGGAACGCCTGCTGCATGGCCTCGTCCCCGGAGATGTGGGCCAGCAGCCGCAGCTCGATCTGGGAATAGTCCGCATCCACCAGCACATGGCCCGGGGCCGCCACGAACATCTCCCGCATTTTGCTGCCCAGGTCCGTGCGGGTGGGGATGTTCTGCAAATTGGGCTCCGTGGAGCTCAGGCGGCCCGTGGCCGTTACCGTCATCTGGAAGCTGGTGCGGATGCGGCCGTCGGGGTCGATGACCTTCAGAAGCCCGTCGGCATAGGTGCTTTTCAGCTTGGCATACTGCCGGTAGGTCAGCACGTCGGCCACCAGCGGCTGATCCTTCAGCTTCTCCAGCACGTCCGCATTGGTGGACCAGCCGGTTTTCGTCTTTTTCCCGTGGGGCAGGCCCAGGTCCTCGAACAGCACCTTTCCCAGCTGCTTGGGGGAATTGATGTTGAATTGCTGTCCGGCGGCGGCGTAAATGCGCTCCTCCAGCTGGCGGATGGTGTCGGACAGGTCCGCACCGAACCGGGCCAGGGCCCCGCCGTCCACCAGAAAGCCGCTGCGCTCCATATCCGCCAGCACCCGGCACAGGGGCAGCTCCACATCGAAGTACAGCTTTTCCATGCCCTGCTCCCGGAGCCGGGGCAAAAGCACACCATACAGGGCCTCTATCGCTGCGCCATAGCTGTGCAGCGACGCCCAGGCGGCAGCCCGGTCTCCCAGAGGGGAGAAGGCGTCCGGCTCCAGATGGGCGGGCTTTTCCAGCTCCTGGTTGAAATACGACACAAACAGCCGCTGCAGGTCATAGCCCCCCGCCGTGGCATCCAGCAGATACGCCGCCAGGGCCGTGTCAAACACGAAGCCCTCCGCCGGGAAGCCGCCGTCCAGCAGCGTCCGCATCAGATCCTTCACGTTGTGAGAAATTTTCCGGATGTCCCCGGAAAGCAGCGCCCCCAGCAGGGCGTTCCAGTTCCCCTGATAGCCCCCGGACCACAGCTCCGCCGTCTGTGCCGTGCTCTCGCCGGTATCCCAATGGACAGAGATGGCCGTCAGGTCTGCTGCGGCGTACAGGGCCACGTGATCGGCCCTGCGCCACTCCTCCAGCAGAGTCCGGGCCTGCTCCTCCGTTTCCACGGGGACCACCGTGGTGGTGTACTCGGGCTTCTCTGCCGTCTCCTGGTGGGGCCGCAGGTGATATCTGTCAATGAGCTTCTGAAATTCCAGCCGCAGGAACAGGTCGTAAAGCTCCGGCCGGAAGGGCCTGCGCAGGTTCTCCGCCGGGTCGAAGGCCAGGGGCGCATCGGTGACGATGGTGGCCAGCCAATAGCTGTGCCGGGCGGACTCTTCCCCCTCCGTCAGCTTGCGGATGACGTTGGGCTTGGCGTCGATATCCGGCAGGCGGCGGTACAGTGCGTCTATGTCGCCGTACTGCTGCACCAGGGCCATGGCGGTCTTTTCCCCCACCCCCGGCACACCGGGAATGTTGTCCGACGTGTCCCCCATCAGGGCCTTCAGGTCGATCATATGAATGGGATCGAAGCCGTACTGCTCCCGGAAGGTCTCCGGGGTCATGTCCTTTGTGGTGGTCTGGCCCATGCGGGTGGATACCAGCTTCACCCTGGTCCGGTCCGTGACCAGCTGCAGGCTGTCCTTGTCGCCGGTGACAATGACGCAGTCCCACCCCGCCGCCTGGCATTTGCGGCTGATGGTGCCGATGAGGTCGTCGGCCTCGTACCCGGCCAGCTCATAGCAGGGCACGGACATGGCCGCCAGCACCTGCTTCATCACCGGCAGCTGCATGGCCAGCTCCGGCGGCATGGGCTTGCGCTGGGCCTTGTAGTCCGCGTCCGCCTGGTGGCGGAAGGTTGGCTCCCGGCGGTCAAAGGTGACGCACAGGGCCTCCGGGTTTTCCTCGTCCAGCAGCCGCTGGAGGGTGGTGATAAAGCCGTATACCGCATGGGTATACAGGCCCTCCCGGGTGGACAGCGGGCGAATGCCGTAATAGGCGCGGTTCAATATGCTGTTGCCGTCGACAACCATCAGCTTCATGGGGACGACCTCCTTTGCGTATTCATTTTATTATACCTCTTTTTCCTGTTTGGCACAAGGAGTGGAAAACAAAAACGGAACGTGGTAAAATAAATAAAAAAATTCTCCGGGGGGACGCAATAAAACCGCCCTGCCGTGCATTATCCATATGACAGGAGACAAATGAGATGCTGCACAGGATAGACAACACAACTTCATCCCTCCCCGCGGAGGAGGCGCAGGAGCTTCGACGGCTGCTTTCGGGAGTGGCTGCTGGGAACCGCGACGATCTGGCCCAGCTATACCGCCGCACCCGAACGGCGGTGTACGGTCTGGCTCTGTCCTATCTCCGCAATGCCCACGATGCCCAGGACCTGACCCAGGATGTGTATGTGCACATCTGGGACACGGCGGACCGGTACCGTCCCACAGGCTCTCCCATCGGGTGGGTGCTGGCGGTATGCCGGAATCTGTGCCTGATGCACCTGCGGCGGGCAGACCGCCAGGTAACCATGGAGGACCGGGAATGGTATGCCATCCCCGATGACGGACCGGGGCTGGACGCCCAGGAGCGGCTGCTTTTGCAGGATGCCCTGGCTATTCTGGGAGATGAGGAGCGTCGTATCGTTCTGCTGCACACAGCGGGCCTGAAGCACCGGGAAATCGGTCAGGCGCTGGGCCTGCCCCTGGCAACCGTCCTGTCAAAATATCACAGAGCATTGAAAAAGATGCGAGCTTACATGGAAGGAGATGACGCCCGATGACCAACGATCAGATGGAACGCAGGCTTTCCGCCGCGCTGGACAAGACCGCACCGGACGACGTGGACGGCGTGCTCTCCCGCTGTACAGAGCGGAAAGGAACGGTAGTCCCTATGAAAAAGAAGAATAACCGAATGAAGAAATGGATGCAGACGGTGGCGGCCTGCCTGGCGGTGCTGCTGCTGGGCGGCGGCGGTCTGCTGGTGCAGCAGGCCCACGCCGTGACCTCGGTGGTGTCCCTGGACGTGAATCCCAGCATCCAGCTTTCGATCAACCATGAGGAACGCGTGCTCAGCGTGGACGCAAGAAATGAGGATGCGCTGCGCGTTCTGAACGGCATGGATTTGACCGGCGTACAGCTTGACGTAGCGGTGAATGCGCTGATCGGTTCGCTGCTGCGCTGCGGATATATCAGCGAGCTCGCCAATTCCATCCTGATCTCGGTCGAGGGCGGCGAAAGCGCGGCGGCGCTCCAACAGCGGCTCTCCAGCGAGATCGACGCGCTGCTGGCCGGCTTCGGGGTGGAGGGCTCCGTTCTGTCGCAAACGCTGTCCATGGATGAGGAGATTGCGGCGCTGGCCGCCGCGCACGATATTTCGCGTGGAAAAGCGGCGCTGATCTGTGAACTGCTCCATAAAAACGCCGCGCTGCGTGCAGAGGACCTCGCCGGACTGACCATCCACGCGCTGAACCTGCTGCTCGACGGCAACGAATCGCCGCAGGTGATCGCCCGCACCGGCGCAGCCAGCGACGGCGGCTACATCGGCGCGGATGCGGCCAAGGCGGCGGCGCTCGCCCATGCCGGCATTGCCATGGAGAAGGCTGCGGCCTGGTCGGTGGAAATGGACGTGGAGCGCGGGCGCATGGTCTACGAGGTCGATTTCACCGCAGACGGCTGGGAATACGAGTACGCCATCGACGCCGTGACCGGCGATGTTGTGAATTCAGATCGGGAACGGGACGACGACCATGCCGCCGCGGGCGGCACGGTTCCCAGCGCCTCCGACAGGGATATCGGTGAAGAGCAGGCGCTCAGCGCGGCGCTCGCCCATGCCGGCATCGCCGCACAGCAGGCAAAGGCCGTATCCGTCCATGCCGATATCGACGACGGACGGCGGGTGTATGAGATCGCGTTTCGTGCCGGCGAATACAAATACGAGTACGAGATCGACGCGGCAACCGGCGACATTCTTGAGCAGGACGCCGACCGTGAGGATCGTCCGGACGATGGCCTGGAAAACCAGTCCGACAGCGCGGACGCGCACGATATCGGGCGGGACCGGGCGCAGCGCATCGCGCTCGAACACGCCGGCCTGTCCAGCGGGGATAACATGCGTGCGGAGCGGGATTGCGACGACGGTGTTTCCGTCTATGAGGTGGAATTTGTGAAGGACGGCGTGGAATATGAATATGAAATCAACGCGGCAACCGGCCAAATCCTCGGTCACAGCCGCGAGAGTGAGCACGATGACGATTGACATCACGCGTCAAAAGGCCGTCCGGGCAGTACCCGGACGGCCTTTGTTCATCGTATGCGCATCGAATGCGGCGAGATATGCGATCCGCCATCCGCATCCGGCGCTCCCCCATGCGAAAAGCGTCCTCCTCCGCTTGCGTTATTCCGAATTTGATGTAGAATAAGAGGGGCCGATCGGGCCCGGGGAGGACGCCGTGCTGCAAAGCGACTATACCATCCGCCGCTCGCGGCGAAAGAGCCTCGCAATAGAGGTTTCGCGGGAGGGACGCGTGCTTGTGCGCGCGCCGATGGCCATACAGGACGAGTCCATCCATCGCTTCGTCGAAGCGCGCGCGGACTGGATTGCCGCCGCGCTTGAACGGCAGCGCCTGCACCGGGAAGCCTTTCCGGAACCATCCGCTGAAGAACGGGCCGAACTCGCGGAACGCGCCAGCCGCATTCTGCCGGAGCGCGTGCGCTTCTTTGCGGGGCGGATGGGCGTTGAACCCGCCTATGTGCATATCACATCGGCAAAGACCCGGTTCGGAAGCTGCAACAGCAAGGGCGGCGTCTGCTTTTCGTGGCGGCTGATGCGGTATCCGGCGGAGGCGATCGACTATGTGGTGGTGCATGAGCTTGCCCACCTCCGATACATGAATCACAGCGCCGCGTTCTATGCCGTCATTGCAGCCGTTCTGCCGGACTACCGGCAGCGGCGCGCATTGCTTCGGCATTGACCGGTCGGCACATTCCCACAAAGGAGTCCCTATGATCGAAACCCTTTTCTTTGCGTGCAACGCCATCCTGCCCATCATCCTGATGATCGTTCTGGGCTATCTGCTCAAGCGCATCGGGCTGTTTCCGGAGGCTGTGCGTGCAGGCCTCAACCGCATCTGCTTTCGCGTGCTGATTCCGGTGCTGTTGTTTCGGAACATCTACGACGGCAACGGCATCTCGATGCAGGATCTCCGGACGGTCGGCTTTGCTATCGCCTTTGTGTTGGTGGTCTTTGGGCTCGGCATCGGCATTGTGCGCCGCGTCACCCCCACCCCCGCGCAGCGGGGCGCGCTGCTTCAGGCGCTGTTTCGCTCCACTTTCGCAGTGATCGGTCTGCCGCTGGCCACCTCGCTGTTCGGAGACGCGGGCGCGCGCATGGCGGCGCTGCTGTCCATCGTCACCATTCCGGTGTTCAATGCGCTGGCCGTCATTGCGCTCACCGTGTTCGGCAGCGACGACGCGCATCGCCCGACCGTTCGGCATGTTCTTCGCTCCATCGCGACCAATCCGCTGATCCTCGGCGTTTGCACGGGCATTTTGGTCATCCTGCTGCGCGCGGTGTTCGTCAGGCTCGGCCTGTCGTTCCGTCTGACGGACATTCCCGGTCTGTACGATGCGATCGACACCGTGGCCACCGCGGCAACGCCGCTGGCGCTGCTCGTGCTCGGAGGCGATTTTGAACTGTCGGCCACGCGCCATCTCGTCAAGCCGCTGCTCGTCGGCACCGGCATGCGCCTGCTGGTCGTGCCCATTTCGGCCCTGCTGCTCTCGCATCTGCTGTTTCCTGACTTTACCGGTGCGGAATATGCCGCGTATCTCGCGCTGTTCGGCACGCCGGTTGCGGTGAGCAGCGTCGTCATGGCTGCGGAGATGGGCAGCGACAAGGAGCTGGCCGGCCAGCTCGTGGTCTGGACGACGTTGTTCTCCGCCGTTTCGCTGTTCCTCATCATCGTGGCGCTCAAAAGCATCGGGATATTCTGACGCAAGTGAACAGCGTTCTTCCTGCGCGATTCCCGTGTGCGAACGGACAGAGCGGTTCGCCTGCTTCCTTTTTGACAGATCGAGATCGCCCCGACATCGAACGGATGTCGGGGCGATCATGCCGTTAGCGCCGAAAGACGGTCTTTCCCGCGCGAATGGTTTCCTCCACGCGGATGCGTCGAATCTGTTCCGGCGGCGCTGCAAGCGGATTGTCCGAGAGCAGAACGAGGTCTGCGCGCTTACCCGCGCTTAGAGAACCGCGATGCGATTCCTCCCCATACTGATACGCCGCGTTGATCGTGACGGCGCTGAGCGCAGTGAGCGGATCGACCGCCTGCTCCGGACCGAGCGCCTTGCCCGTCCGCGTGCGGCGGCAGCATGCGCACCAGATCGTCTCCAGCATATCCGGCTCGATGACCGGTGTATCCTGATGAAATGTGAACCGAATGCCCGCGCGCAGCGCGCTCTCTGCCGGGCTGATGGCCGCGGCCCGCGCGGGGCCGAAGTTTTTCAGGTGCACGTCTCCCCAATGATAGACGTGCGCGACAAAAAACGAGGGAATCACGCCGAGCGCGCGCACCGCATCGAGCTGATCCGCACCCAAAAGCTGGGCATGGATCAGCACCAGCCGAAGCGACGTGAGGCTGGGCTCCGTCTTCGCCGTCTCCCGCACAGACGAAAGGAACTGTTCCGCCGCGGCGTCGCCATTGCAGTGGGCGAGCAGCTGTACGCCGCGCCGCGCCGCAAGCAGGAGCGCCTGCCGCACCTCAACATCCGTCATGGTTCCGTAGCCGCAATAGGCAGGATCGTCCGCATACGGCGCGCGCATCCACGCGGTGCGCCCCTGCGGAGAGCCGTCGAGAAAAATTTTCATGCCGCCGATGCGGAAATTCCGGTCATATGCACCGTCTGCCGGGAACAGGGCGGCCGCCTCGTCAAACGACGCCGGGTCGGGATAGCCGATCACATCCAGTGTCAGCAGATTGCGCTCCAGCAGGCGCTGATAGATCGGCAGCAGTTGCTTGGGCAGCATGCCCTCCTGCACGGTCACAATGCCGTGTGCGGCATACTGCTTCTGCGCAAGGCCGTATGCTTCGAGCAGCGCATCGAGATCCGGCATCGGAAGGCGCTTCTGATACTGTACGAACGCAGCCTCCTCCATGTACCCGGTCAGGCGGCCGTCCTCCACGCCGATCCGGCCGCCGTCCGGCGCCGGCGTATCGGGCGCAACGCCGAGCAATGCCAGCGCGCGGCTGTTGAACACGCCCATGTGGCCGGATTGATGCTGCACCACGAGCGGGTTGTCCGGCGCGGCGGCGTCGAGCAGCGCGAGCGTCGGGTGGGCCTTTTCTGCCAGCGCGTTGTGGTCATAGCCCTTGCCGACAACCCATTTCCCCGGCGGCACCGCATTGTCTTGGATGAACCGTTCGATGCGGTTTTTTACTCCTTCAAACGTGGTTTCCTCGTCCAGCGGGGCCTGCAAAAACGCGTTGGCCGTACCGCTCAGATGGCTGTGCGCATCGATGAACGCCGGCAGCAGCGCGCGCCCATCCAAATCGATTGGCTCGGCATGCGGCGCAAGCGCCCGCAGCGCATCCAGTTTACCGACCGCCGCAATGCGATCCTCCCGCACCAGCAGCGCCTCCGCCCGCCTCTCCGGCTCCAGCGTCACAATCGGCCCGCCGAAATACAGTCGATCCATCGTTATGTCCTCCTCTCAACGCTCCGCACCGCCGGGCGCGTCCCTGCGGCGCCCATTGCCCGGCCGCTTACCCGCGCCTTTGCAATCCCGCTAACACCGTTGCATTTTCGCACCCGAAAGCGAGCGGCGCCGTGCGGCGGCCGTACATATACCATTTAGGTTGGCAGATGATCCGGCCCGATATCCGGCCGGTACAGCGCGCGGCCACAATGCCGCCGTTCTGCGGCCCGCTTCGTTTGCTCGAGTATAGCATCCCCGGCCGCAGGAACCAAGCGCGTCCAACGCCGCCCGTCGTCCCCCGCCCGCCTTTCATACATCACGCGGGCATACCCCGGCCGGCAGCCGGCGCCCATGACCGGCCGCAATCGCTGCTTCAGGCGTCTTCTCTCAGCATCGCAATCTCCGCAGCATAGCCGTCCAGATCTGGCTGCGGCGTCTCCAGCACGAAGGGCAGTTCACAGAGCGCTGCATGCCGCGTCACGGCAAGGAGCGCATCCAATCCGATCTCGCCCCGGCCGGCAGGCGCGTGGCGGTCGCGATGGCTGCCGCACGGCTGCATGCTGTCGTTGAGATGCACCGCGCGGAGGCGGTTCAGCCCGATCATCCGATCAAACCGCTCGAGCACGCCGTCCAGATCGTTCCTGACGTCATACCCTGCGGCAAACACATGGCAGGTATCGAGACACACGCCGAGCCGATCGGAGCCGCCGGCCCGGTCGATCAATTCCGCAACCTGCTCAAACGTACCGCCAATCTCGCTGCCCTGGCCGGACATGGTTTCGATCAGCAGCACCGCGTCCGACCGCACGCCGGCAAGCATCTCTTCCAACAGCTTGGCCGTGAGGCGCACGCCGGTCTCCACCCCCTGTCCGGTATGGCTGCCGGGATGGAAATTGTACAGGCCGCATGGCAGCAGGTTCAACCGTTTGAGATCGTCCTCCATGGTCATCGCCGCAAACTCCCGGACGCGCGCATCCGACGAGCAGGGGTTGAGCGTGTACGGCGCGTGCGCAACGGTCGGCCAAAAACCATGCTCCGTTTGCAGCGCCGCGAGCGCAGCCGCGTCCGCTTCATCGATCGCCTTTGCCCGACTGCCGCGCGGATTGCGCGTAAAAAACTGAAAGGTGTCCGCGCCGATGCGCAGCGCGTCCCGCCCCATTTTGGCAAGCCCGCCGGAGGGCGACAGATGACAGCCGATGTGCAGCATAGAAGGTTCTCCTTTCCTCCGCCCCATCGGGCGTGGTATACTGAATAGAAACGAACTTTACGAGGATGGTTGCATGAAATATACGGTCTGGGTCACCGGTTCCTCCCGCGGCATTGGCCGCGCCATTGCAGAGCGCTTTGCCAGAGAGGGCCACCGCGTGGTCATCCACTGCCATACGCACCGCGCCGAAGCGGACGAGCTGTGCGCCGCGCTGCGGGACGGGCATCTCTCCGCCATGGTCGTTGAGGGCGACGTATCCGCCGAGACGGACGTAAAACGGATGAACGATGAAATCCGGAATTACTATGGACCGGTGGATATTCTGGTCAACAATGCGGGCGTGGCACTGCCGCAGCAGCTCATCACCGACTGTACGGCGGACGACTGGGACCGGCTGTTTGCAATCAACGTGCGCGGCGCATTTTTGTGCAGCCGGGCCGTGCTCCCCGGCATGGTCAAAAAGCAGCGCGGCAGCATCGTGAACATCTCCTCGATGTGGGGCGTTACGGGCGGCTCGTGCGAGGTCGCCTACTCGGCGTCCAAAGCGGCGCTGATCGGCCTGACCAAAGCGCTGGCCAAGGAGACCGCGCCCTCCGGCATCCGCGTCAACTGCGTCGCGCCCGGCTTCGTCGCGACCGAGATGAACGCGCATCTCGACGCCGATGCGGTGGAGGCCATCCGGCAGGATACGCCGCTGCTGACGCTCGGCACGGCCGAGGATATCGCCGGCGCGGTATGCTTTCTCGCGCTCGGCGAGAGCCGGTTCGTGACCGGACAGGTGCTCTGCTGCGACGGCGGGCGCTGCATTTGATCTGCGCGGGGTGCACGGCCTATTGTGCGCCCGTGAGCAGCTGTACATCGCGACCGCGGAACGTGAGGATGCCCTCATCCTTCATGCGCTTCATCTCCCGCATCATCGCGCTGCGATCGACCGACAGATAGTCCGCAAGCGCGGTGAGCGTCATCGGCAGGACGAACGCCCCGCTGCCGGCATGGACGCGGCGAATGCCGAAATACGCGAGCAGCTTTTGCCGGATCGTGCGCTGGCTGAGAACATTCACATGCTCCGCAAGCGACTGCGCTTTGCGCGCCGTGAGCTGCAGCACGTTGCTGACGAGCTGGCTGTGGTGCCGGCAGGCGTTCGGGCAGCGCTTGATGAGATGCTCGTAGTCGATCAGCATCACTTCGCACGCCGTCACCGCCATCACGCTGTACGCCAGCCCCGGCGCGCAGGGCGTGAATACCGCCCCGAAAATATCGCCCTCCTCCAGATATTCGAGTATGCTGTTGTGGCCCTCCGCATCCATGCACGTCAGGTCGGCGCGGCCCCGCATCAAAATGCCGGTACGGCCGGATGCGCGCGACAGCGCCATCATGCACGCCCCCGCCGGAAACGCTTCTCTCTGTGCGTTGAAGCAGACGCGCATGCGTTCCTGCTCCTCCTCCGAAATATTGCAAAAAGCCCGTATCGCACACAACATGTTGTGTCCCCCCGTTGGTATTCTTCCATATTATATCTTATTTTTGTTGCATATGCAACAGCTTTTTCCAATGGAAGCTGTTATACTGATGCATGCTGAATAATTTCACTTGGAAAGGTATTATCGATATGAAGCTCATCAAACGCAACGGCGCGGAGGCCGTGTTCGACAGTGTAAAGATCTTTGACGCCGTGCAGAAGGCCAACCGGGCCGAAGGCAGCGCGCCGGAGCTGACGGACGCGCAGATTCAGGATATTGCCAGCACGGTGGAGAGCGTCTGTCTGCAAATGAACCGCGCGGCCAGCGTCGAGGAGATTCAGGAACTCGTAGAAAGCGAAATCATGCGGCACGGCGCGTTTGAGGTTGCCAAGCGCTATATCCGCTACCGCTATGAGCGCACGCTCGTCCGCCGCGCCAACACCACCGACAACCAGATCCTCAGCCTGATCGAATGCAACAACGAGGAGGCCAAGCAGGAAAACTCCAACAAGAATCCCACGGTCAACAGCGTGCAGCGCGATTATATGGCCGGCGAGGTCAGCCGGGATATCACGCGCCGCCTGCTGCTGCCGCGCGAGATCGTCGAGGCGCACGAGCAGGGCATCATCCATTTCCACGACACGGATTACTATGCCCAGCATATGCACAACTGCGATCTGGTCAATCTGGACGACATGCTGCAAAACGGCACGGTCATCTCCGGCACGCTGATCGAAAAGCCGCACAGTTTTTCCACCGCCTGCAACATCGCCACGCAGATCATTGCGCAGGTTGCCAGCAACCAGTACGGCGGCCAGAGCATCAGCCTCACCCACCTTGCCCCGTTTGTTCAGGTTTCGCGCGAGAAGATCACGCGCGACGTGATCGAGGAGGCGCGGCTGCTCGGCGTGGTGCCCGAGCCGGAAGCGCTGTCAAAAATCGTGGAGGCACGGCTGCGCGATGAGATCAAGCGTGGCGTGCAGACGATCCAGTATCAGGTCGTTACGCTCATGACGACCAACGGACAGGCGCCTTTTGTCACGGTGTTCATGTACCTGAACGAGGCGAAAAACGAGCGGGAAAAGCAGGATCTTTCGCTCATCATCGAGGAGACGCTCAAGCAGCGCTATGAGGGCGTCAAAAACGAGGCGGGCGTGTGGATTACGCCGGCATTTCCCAAGCTGATCTATGTACTCGAGGAGGACAACATCACTCCGGGCGCCCCGTACTACTACCTCACCGAACTCGCCGCGGCCTGCACGGCACGGCGGCTCGTGCCGGACTACATCTCCGAAAAGAAGATGAAGGAGCTCAAGGAGGGCAACTGCTTCCCGGTCATGGGCTGCCGCAGCGCGCTCTCCCCCTGGAAGGATGAGAACGGCAATTACAAGTTTTACGGGCGCTTCAATCAGGGCGTGGTTACGCTCAATCTCGTCGACGTGGCGCTCTCCTCCGGCGGCGACACGGATGCGTTCTGGCGCATCATGGACGAGCGGCTCGAGCTGTGCTACCGCGCGCTGATGTGCCGCCACAACCGCCTGCTCGGTACGCTTTCGGACGCCGCGCCCATCCTGTGGCAGTACGGCGCGCTGGCGCGCCTTCCGAAGGGCGAGCCGATCGACAAGCTGCTCTACGGCGGCTACTCCACCATTTCGCTGGGCTACGCGGGGCTGTATGAGTGCGTCAAATACATGACCGGCAAATCGCACACCGATCCCGCCGCCACGCCCTTCGCGCTGGAGATCATGCAGCACATGAACGACGCCTGTACTAAGTGGAAGAACCAGCACAACATTGATTTCAGCCTGTACGGCACGCCGTTGGAGTCCACGACCTACAAGTTTGCCAAGTGCCTGCAAAAGCGCTTCGGCAT